>JAEHJW020004495.1_pt1 | contig 132627 bp, 215 predicted proteins | sample 9271431 | NCBI WGS metagenome assembly JAEHJW02
ATAACAAAAAAGATGATAGACGTGCTTTTCTGGAAACTCTTCATACACTCGTACAAAGTATCCTCGTTTAATGTTAATTCCATTCCCACAGGCTTCACATACTTCTATTCTCATTAAAACCCCACCCTCTTAATTTCCTTTGACAATTTCTTCATATCTGACTTACTCAACAGAATATAAAAATTAGAACCACTTAAAGTAAACGTCAAATACCATTTCTCTCTTCTTTCATCAGGTTTATAAACAAAAATAAACTTATTCATTTAAAACCCCTCACATAAAATTTCACGAAGATAAAAATGTCCTTCATTCTCTCGCTCTTTAATCCAGTCCTTTGCCATAGAATTAAAGTGAAAGACCATTAAAGGTTCATAAAATGGTACTCCAGTCTCAACTGAACTAGGTACTAATTGACTCACCAACCAACACATTGGCATTAAAATCCCTCCTCAGTAAGTGTTTCCTTCAACAGAACGCAATGCCTAACGCAAATATCAATGAAGTCCGTTCCAACTTGAAACCTTCTAACTTCTCCCTTGCAATCTCCAGACCCTCTCATAAAACATCTATAATTACTTTCTTCTATATTCATTTCAATCACACTCTCTTGCCCACTTTAATCCAACTCCATCTACGACCTCAATAATAAATTTATTTTCATCCTTTAACTCAAGAGGACAAACTCTCTTAACCCATAATTCTGCTAAGTCTCTCTCTGAATAAACAACTCTTGGTCTCCATTGACCATTAACGTTTTCCTCAACAATATACACAGGTATCATTTACCCCACCCACTCTTGTCCTTCGGCAAAACATCCCCATTCATTTTCAGTCTTCTCAGTCATTACTTTAAACATAAAAGAATGAGGATGCTCTTTAAACCACTTTTCAAATTCCTTCGCCTTCAACTTAAATTCTTCATCACTTATAAATTTAGTCAAATGACCATCTGGACCTCCACATCTTCCTTCAAACGTAACATCATTCATCCAGTAAGTACCATCATACAAAAACCACTCATTAACTTGAGTAAATCTTTGTGGAAAACTAAACACCATTTAATCACCTCTCTCCTCTACTTCAATTTCCTGAATTGCCTTATCAATGTCTTGGTCAACCCACCAACCTCTTCTACTAGTTTTCATTGTTTCTCTCTCCCCTTTCCAAGCATCAATAGCCGACTCTTTTGACCTAAATGTTTTTATAACCCACCTATGATTAAAATTTTTACCATACAGGACCCAAAGTTTCAGCACTAAAATCTCTCCCTTCCATTCTTTCTTTCTTTACTCTTTCTAAGTAAAATTCTCTCCACCTTTTAATAATCTTCTGACGTTTCTCTATAAAAATATCATCCATTTCTGGAACTACACTAATAACTTCCTCCAAAGTTTTACCGGGCAAACTTGTATTCCAAATAAGTCCTACCCACTCAAGTATTATGTCTTTAGGCTCATCATCAATTTCATCCCTATTTCTAACCATATCTGCACAAACCTTATGAAGATTAAAAGACTCTTTGCCCTGCATAAGTTTCGTTGTTCTGCCCTTTTTTATTACATCTTCTGTTTTGGCATAACGAACATAATTATCTCCCTCAATAATTGAAAGACCACACGCCTCACACTTACCTATATTTTTATCTGCAATCATTATTTTCAAACTCTCACCCCCTTCTCTCCAAATATCACAAATCTTATTTTTATGTCTTCGCCCAAACTCCTGTCCACATAAAAAGTTTTAGACATATAAACAAAATTCATAAACTTGGAATGTCTATTACTCTGAGCCCCTCCCTCATAAATAAATCGACTCCACTCTTCATCTTCTGTACTAATAATATACATATAGTTATCTTCTGGAAGAGCCTCTATTACTTCTATGTCCTCCTGCTCTGGCTTTATTCTGTAATTATCTGCCCACCTTTTAAACTCATAAACTAGTTCTCCTTTATTCATTTCTTCCCACTCCCTTAACTTGTACCTAGTCTTAACTCTACGACCTCCAAGAAAATCATCCACCTCTATACTGTTTTCTTCATTCTCAATATAATTTTCTACTTGCAAATATTTTTCTCCGCTCTCTTCAACCTCTTCTTTACCTTTCTTCACAAAGTCATTATAGCAACTCATATATCCGGCTGTAAATAAAATATAAGCTTCCTCTTCCAGATTTTTACTTACAACAACGTAACTATCTTTTCTCTCGTTCTTCAACTCTTCCCAATTCTCCTCAAATGCTTTGTCTAACATTTCGTTCACATTAACTTTCTCCATTTATTTTCCCTCCTTTTTATTTTTCCACCTAAACTTAAACGATACTATTTCTACACTTTCGTGTTCTCCTTCTGTAATATCAACATCATCTAACTCACACTTTTCATAGTGCTTCCTGTCAAGAGAAGTTATTTCTTCACCACAAAAATAGCAATACCATTTCCCTCGCTTTCTTTCCATTATCTGTATATTCTTTGCAGTACTCACTTAGTCATCCTCCTTTAACTCTTCTTTTATTCTCTCTACTTCTTCGGGATGCTCTTTAAAATAACCCTCTTCCCAATTTACTTTCGCAGTACAGTCAGGACATAAAACTGAAATTCCTCCCACGTGACTTACCCCAAATTGGAATACACTAACTAACATTTTTCTCCCGCAACTACTACACTTCTCCACATAATTATATGCTTTTATACCACTCATTTACTCATCCTCTCCAGTCAATAAATCATAATCATTACACAAAGTAACAAGAAGTAATACTACAATTAAAGAATATATAAGCAACAACACCAATAGCACGTTTAAAACTAATGGCAAATAATAATATTGTGTACCTCCAAACACTTCAATACTTATAATTGTGAGTACAAGCAATACTTCAACTGTTAATATTTTCCAAGTACTCTTACCAAACACTACAGAAAAACAATTAATCATTTTCAACTCCCAACGATTCATATGCCATAGCTATATAATTTAAAGCGTCAACATAATTATCCCTAACCTTAAAAGCCCTTTGCATTCTTACTAGCTTTAAGCAAACCATAAAAATATCTCCATCGTGTTCTGTCAAATTTTGACCAGTCAAAGTATTAAAAACTTCAACTATTTTTTTCATAGACCTTTCTTTACCAATATCTCTATCACTAATATGCCCTTCCAGAATCTGCCTAGCTTCAGCAAATAAATTAACCATATATTATCTCCCCAAAAATTGTACATTGAACTAAAGCATCTACGTCTATAGCGTCCCAATTTCCTGCATCCTCATACCCGTTTGGAAAACTATTATTATGGTAATTTCCAGCATTACATATTGCTAAAAATTTGTCAAGCCCTTTCAGCAAGTCGTCTTCTGTTACTGTATAATATGCCCCATAAGACTCTTCAAAATATTCTTCAAATTTAAATACCATATTCTTGTAGTCCCATTTAACACAGAGTAAACTTGGAGAAGAAGCTTCTGGGTAACTTTCCATAACCTCTCTAAGCAACTGCCTTTTCTTCTCCTCTGTATCGTCCACCATTCCACTCCCCTTACAAGTCGGGCAAGTGGTTCTTTCTTCGGCAATTATTATACCTTTCCCTTCACAAACTTCACACGTTTTCATTTTTATCACCACGAAGACCTATACTCATAATACATTGTTATACCTGTTGCATTTACGGCAAATCTAATTTCTTCCTCTTCCTTTATTATTTTCTCCAACTCTTTTGAAGTATACTCCAACTCTTCGAAATAATAATCGTCATACTCCACAGACCCAAAATAAAACCCATCCATTGTAGGCAACATAACTTTAGCCTTAGTATGGTCTTTCAATACCTCTTCAATTATTGACTTAATATTTTTAAGAGTTTCAAAAGAAACTTCATAAGTCCCACAATCATCTACTCCTCTTTGAATGTTTTCTACAAACCAATGGTGAATCATATTAGCTTTATTCCAATATATTACGTCTTCCACCACGGTTGACAAATTCCTGAAATTAAACTCTTTACTCACCTTTTCTTTAAGTGTTTTTCTAACTATCTCTTCAAGTTCTTTTTTCAATTCTGGACTATAGAAATACCAAACTCTACTCAAAGTCATACTAAGTCCCATATTCACCAACTCCCATATAGTTTTAATTCTGGTTAAATCATAATTATTATAAAATATTTAAAGATTTTCTTTAGGTTCTGAAAAGTCCTCAAATACAACTATGAAATTGCTAAAGAATAACTTACTAATTTCCGTCAACGTATGTATTATCTCTGCTTCTTCTTCATCATCATCATACTCTACTACTAACCCAAGTTTACCTTCTAACCCTTCCTCCCAAAATTTAACCACTACATTTTTTGTTGTCATTATTTCACCTCACTCATTAATACCTATATTTATTCTATAACAATCTCTTAACTTATATACATAAATTATTCTTAAAGTATTTGAAAACTCATTTCTCAACAAAGCCTTTAGTGGGTTTAATATATACTTATCAACGTCCCTGACAGAAGTAGTTACTATAATAGTCAAGAATTGATAATTACTAATAAATATTGTAAAAGCAAAAGGAAAAAACAAATGATTATCCCCTTCCATCGAACCCCTAGCTAAAACTAAAGTTTTATAATTCTTATCTTTGTACTCCCTTATTTCTTCCAGAGTTTTATGCTCTTTCATAATTTCACCCCTATATTTTAAACCTAAAATTAATATAATAAAACCCCATCCGCTCATATATCAAAGTAACTTTAGGCTCAAACGATAATTCACTTATAACCTGTAATATGCCATCAAAATACTTCTTATCATAAAATTGAATAGTAAAGAAACAAAATCCACTGCTATATATTCTAATAATGCTCAAAATTTTTCTATTATTTAACTTATAATTTATAGTAATTCTAAGACTCTTAGCTAAAGTTTTCCACCACTTAACGTTGTATTCTGCTTCTGCATCAGTTTCAACTTTCATCATTTTTCTCAACTCTCTATATTAAAACGAACGTTAATATAATAATACTCTCTAAGTCTATATTCAGCAACTATTTTAGGCTCATAACTTAACTCCATTATCAAATCTATTATTTCGTCAATATAAGGAGATTTACTATTAACTTTAACTGTCATAAATGAATACTCCTTTGTGTTAATCCTACTTACAGCAATATCATTATTTTTTAACTTTTTCAAAAATTGCAAATAAAAAATATCTAAAGCTACTACCCACTTATGATTAATATACTCAGTTTCGTAGTCTGTTCTATTTCTCATATTACTCCTTACTCTATATTAAATAACACGTGAATATAGTGATACTCTCTAACCTCAAATTCATTAACTATTTTAGGGCTATAGTCCAATTCCATTATTAATTCTCTTACTTTTATAAAGTCACAATTTCTAAGTGCTACCTGAAAAAAAGAATATACTTCTGTATAAATATATTCTCTCTCAATACCATTGTCTTCCAACCTATGTACCAAGTTACCATAAAGAATAGGAACTAAATAATTTTCCCAATAATTAACAGCCAGCGAAGACTCATACGCAGTTTTAGCATTCATATTAATTACACTCCTACCTAAAATTATATTTTAGCAAGAACACTAAAATAATAATAATCTTTCAAATAGTACTCATTTACTATACTAAAGTAATCACTTGGTAACGAAATAAGTCTTCTAGCTAAATCAATGTCAACTGTTTTATTATGGTCTATAAATATAAAAACTGTAAGAAAAGGATAATCCCTCTTTTCCACCTTATAGAAGAAGTAATAAGGATTACTAGCAAAAGTTTTGTCTAAATAATTCTCAAAGAACTCCCACTTTCTTAACTCAACGCTACTTAAACTCCAATATTTTCTTTCTTCCATATTATACCCTTCTCTACATTCTCACCAAAACATTAAGATAAGACTTATGTTCAACTATATACTCATATGTTATACTAACGTCTTTATTTAGTGCCAATATAATATTTCTTATCTCATAATAATATGAACTCCACTCATCTACTACAACATTCATAAAAGGAAATCCATTTGCTATTACATAACAATCAATTCTATAAGCTTTACTAGCAATAATATCATTTAACTTCAGTTGAAGAGACTGATACTTATTTATCCACCCAATAGTTGCTTCCAAATTTTCTTTCATATTTTCACCAGAATATTAAGATGATATTCATTCCAAATTTCATACTCATAAGTTATACTAACGTCTTTATCTACTGCCAATATAAAATCTCTTATCTCATCACAAAAGAAATTACAATTACTCATTATAACTTCTACAAAAGGAAATTCTTTTTGACTTGTCCAACACTTAAATGCGTAAGCCTTACTAACAATAATACTTTCTATTTTCCGTTGAATTAAGTTATATTTAGTTACCCACTCTTTAGTTATTCTTGAAGTTTCTTTCATATGTTCACCTTAATTAAAACCTTAAAATAATAAAGTCCCTTAATTGAATACTCATATGTTATTCTAGAAACTTTATCTGTTCTCAATATAACTTTTCTTATGTCTTCATTAAAGTGCATATTAACAGTAGTTGCAACAACATTAATAAAAGGATATTCAGTTAAAAATACCCAAGACTCAGTCGAATAATTATTTCGAGTAAGATTACGCATTAACTCTTGGTGAACATAATTATACTCTCTAACTTCATTACCAGTAATTGCCCAATTCTTTCTCTCTTTCATATGCTCACCTTGACTAAAATGTTAAAATAATGAAATCCTTTAGCTGTATACTCATACGTTATTCCAGAAACTCCCTTTGTTCTCAATATAATTACTCTTATGTTTTCATTAAAGTACATATTAGCTACAGTTGTAATAACATTAATAAATGGAAATTCATTAAAAAGAACCCAACAGTCACTCGAATAATTATTTCGGGAAATGGCATTAATTAACTCTAAGTAAATAGTATTATACTCTTTAAGCTCATTCTCAAGAATTGCCCTATTATTTATCTCTTTCATATGCTCACCTTGACTAACACATTAAAATAATAGTTGTCTAAAAAAGTATACTCGTATGTAATTTCAAAGATACTCTGATTACTTAATATTACTTTTCTTATGTCATTAATATACTCACTATAATAATTACTGTAAATAGATACTGTTACGTTTATAAAAGGAAATTCATTTGAATATACCTTACAAATGCCTGAACTAGTTCTCTCAATAATATCAGACTCTAACTCCTGCTCAAAGCGAAAATAATTACCTACCTCCTCGTAATTTATTTCAAAACTCTCTTTCATACTTTCACCTTGACTAAGACATTAAAATAATAACCAGCTAAAAATGTATACTCATACGTAATTTCAAATATGTCTTTTCTACTCAATATAATTTCCCTTACCTCATCAATATACTTACTATGAATAGACATTGCTGCGGTAATAAAAGGAAAGCCATTTGAATATACGTCACAAACATATAAATTAGAGTTCTTGCTAATATTTCTCCTTAACTCCTCCTGAACTTTATAATAATTATTTCTCTCCTCAGAACTTACTTCTAAACTCTCTTTCATACCTTCACCCTCTCGATAAAGGATTCTAATACGTCAAACTTAATATTAACATATGATGCCCCATTATTAATGTAGTAGTATACTATTTCGCATTTAATACGTTCTCTATCCAATACTTTTTGTAACACCTTAATAAATTCTATAGACATATCTGTCCATTTAAATGTTATAAAGTCAGCACTATTAACATAGAAAGTAGTAATATAACGCTCTGCGTATAACCAGTCTCGTATTCTAAACCCTAAGCCCAGCAAATATGAAGCTGAATTTCGCTCAGCCTCTTTTATTTGAGCTTTGCTTAAATTGTTGGGCTTCATTTAACTTCCTCCATAAATCTCTCTAATATTTCAAATTTAACATTAACAACAAACCTGTCTTCATTATAATAGAAATATGTTATTTCATACTTAGCTCTATAATCGTCCAACTTATTTTGTAATATATTAAGAAATGCTCTACCGTCCTTGTCCTTGCATTTAAAGGTTATAAAACTAGAACTATTAACGAAAAAAGTAACATAATAACGATGCACATATAATTTATTCTGCATTAAAACTGCCAAGTCAAACAAATATGAAGAGGAATTTTGCTCAGCTTTCTTTATTTGCTCTTCGCTTAAATTATTAGGCTTCATTCAATCATCACATCATACCTTATTGTGTTAGCCAAAAATACTGGAAAACTCTTCCCAAGTGGTTTCAAGTGAAAGTCCTTACAAACAATTTCCATTATATCATTCACAAACCTTTCACTTATTATTCTACTTTGAGTCGAATTTTTCTCTTTCTCTGTCATAATAAACACTATATGTATTATTCCTAACTCCTTTTCCACCTCAATAGACACCTTCCAACCTTTAACTGGGAGAAAAGATAATAAATATTGTCTTACTTTTTCCATTCTACTATACCTCTCCTCTACCTCCTCTTCGGGCAATATTTTCATATTGTTCTACTTAGCTAAATAAAGCTACTACTCCAATTATACTAAAGAAAGCTAAATATATTCCTCCTACAATAACAAAGAATATGGGCACTATTAACACTACAACTACCCAACCTTCTCCAATAAGGGCGAAATTCATAGCATACTTAATTAGTCCATATACAACAAAATATTCATATAGGACATTCACCAGTATAGCTACAAATATAACTATCAACGCAAAAGTTCCATCGGAGTCCAATTCATATCACCGCCAATATTAATATAGTCAACCCAATAACCCCCAACACCAATGCTACAATTCCTATTGCTCCCTCTACACCTTCACTTTCCATTTTTCATCAGCCCTCCTCAATATGTCGTAAGACCTCTTTCTTACAGACTCGCTCAAGTAGTCATAACTTTTTAACAAGTTTATATACTTTTCGCTCACATTCAGTTTTTCGTCAGGCTCCCGCTCTTCAATTTGCCCAGCCTTTATTTCCATAATGTCTATACTATGTAAGTCTTTACTTAAGACCACAGTAGTATTTAGAACGGGCACGTACATTCTCAAATTCTCTGTGTTTCTATACAACCAAACTTCTTCCATTTTCTCACCTTTTGTACAGTATACTTATAATAAGCTTAAGCTAATATTATACTATACTATATTTATTCTATAGCTATAGTATAATAATAATATAATACTCCTTGCTCTGTCCTTGTTATAAGAAAAGAGTATTTAAGAGTTTAGCGAGTTGCCCAAGTTTTCTATTAGTTTGTCTTTGTACCACTCTGCCAGTCCTCTTAGCCCCTGTTTTATTATTTTGCTTTTGAGGCTCTCATAGAGTAGTTTGCTTACTGTTTCACGATAGTCTTCTTCAAAGTCTTTTTCAAATGTTTTTATTAACTCGACCATATCTCTCATTTGCCCAGTAAGGTTGCCCTCCTCTTTAGTGTGGGCGTAAGTATGAGCCCAAATAGTTTGTTTGTCCACTTTTTCAAACAGAAAGTCTATTAAGTCGTCAATACTTCTTATTCCAGCTTTTCTTTCTTTTCTCCAAGTTTCTTTATTTAACTGTGTAAAGCTGGTATTGACCGCCTTCATAGCAAAGAAAGTAATGTTGCCATAACGTTCAACCATAGCCTCTCTATTCTTTATTACTACCCCTTCTATTATCCCTCCCAGACAGCTTGGCTTAGTATAGTAAGAGTGTGCTTCTTCGATTGTAGGAAAGTGGTCAAGTATAGCATAAACATTAACTGGCTCTAGCTCTAGGTAGTTCGCCAAGTTAATTAGTTTCTCTTCTTCCTTAACTAACTCTCCATTTATTTTAGCGTCAAACAAATAGAGATTATTTTTAGGTACTCTTTCATATAGCAATGTGTTTTCCCTTTCTGAGTGCATAAATTCACAGAATAGCATTAAGCTCTCTCCCTTGTGGTCAGTCTTCCACCTTTCAGCAACTTCAAGTCCTCTCTTTATTGCAAGAGAAAACATACTTTCTACTTTCTGGTATTTCTCTCCAAACACATAATTGCCTTCTAATTCCTGAAAGTCTACTCCGTGACTGCCGAAAGTAGGTTCTCCATTTTCACTAACATAAATTCTAAATTGAGAGCCATCTACTTTCTCTTCTATAACATACTTATTTGTCTCTAGACTTTTAATTACTCTTACTACTTCATCACTATCTATATGCGGTATTCTGGAATATTTTGTTATCATTACAACCACCCTCTCCTTTCCCATTCTACGGCAAACCTATAATGTAATAACTGTGGACTCCTCATTCTACAATTTTTACACTTCTCAATAATATTTCCGCTTAACCAACTTTCTACGAAGTCTTTATGAAGTTGCCCTTCCCAAATTTCTTTCAGACTGTTAGTATTAATATTACCATAGACATACTCTTTATTATTCATAAAGCAACAAGGAACTACGTCTCCGTCACTATCTACACTCACACTAATGAATGGGTTAATACAAACATCATTAGCTAACGGGTGTCTTCCCGTGTCTCCGAAGTTGTCCCCTATTGTTCTTATTAACACGTTGCTTTTGTCTTTATATTTTTCCTCCAGCAATTTTACCTGCTTTTCCCAGTCGTTAATTTCTATGACCTGCAAATCAATATGAGCGTTAGTTTCATTTATTATTTTGTCAACTACTTTCCAGAAGTGTTCTTCATTTCGCCCAACCCTGTAAATTCGGCTGTCTGCGGAAATAGTTATAAAGTCTAATTGTTTAAAGCCCTCTCTCCATATTGTAGCGTTAGTGCTTAGCCCAAGTTTGACCCCAGTAGTTTTCAGTTTGCTTACTATTTCGTCAAAGTTTCTATGCATTGTTGGTTCTCCATACATTTGTAGTTCTAAGTAGAAAGTGTTTTTAAAAGCGTCTTCATTTATTAGCTTGTCAAGTGTAGCTAGACTAAAGTAGTTATTTACCCTGTCTGTTTTATTTTCTGTTACAGGGCAAACAGGACACTTCAAGTTACAAGTACCTCCTACTATTTCAAGCTGGTAAACTATTGGTGAGTCCAAAGAATAACTAGGCAAATTTGAAGTATGTTTACTTAACATTTGACTTACTCCATCTTCCTTCTACTAAATTATTTCCAGCCCAGAGTTTTAGTCTTTCTACAACTTCTGGTGTTAACAGGTGTTTTCGTATATGAATAATTAGACCATAACTGTCATATATTATTCTTGCTATTGGCTTATTTTGAGGCTTAGCTTCGTCTATGAAATAACCTATTCTCATAAAGTTTTTAGAAGTAGTACCTTTAATTTTAACTGTATAAGTACTGTCAAGCCCAAGCGTATTTCCTAATACTGTAAAGTCTCCTATTATACGTTTGTCAGAAACTTCATTAAGTGTCATAGTCTGGTACACTTTATACACTTTCACAAATTTGTCTAACATATTAATTGTTGTCCTCCACCATATGCTGTAATATTATCTCCATACTAGCCATATACTGGTCTAGTGTAATTTCCTCATTAGCAAGCAATTTCTTTATAGCACCCAACTCTAATCTCCAGTCCACCATTTACCTGACCCCTTTCTTTTTCTTTAAGTACTCTTCCATATCTTGAGGAGAAAACGTTATAATAACCTTATTAAGCTCTCTCTCCAACCTACTAAACTCCTCTTTCAATCTCTGCATTCTCATAAAAATACTATATGCTTCCTCCGCTTTAGGAAGTGAGAATAACTTCATTACCTGACAGCCTCCGCACTTATGTAGTTGTTTACTCCTTCGCTAAAGTGTATTGTTACGGAGTTTATGTTTAGTGGGAGTTGAGTTAGAATTTGCCCTGCCAAGTAGTCTGCTATGTTTTCTGCGGTACTGTCTTTGTCAAACAATGCTACTTCCTCTATTGGTAGTATTAGTGTTCTGTTTTCGTACTCGGCTTTAATTCGCCCGTCTTTTGTTGTTTCTTTGTAGGCAGACATTGGCACTATCATTTTGTGGTCTATAAAATTTACTGCTTCTTTTACAATTCTCTTTACGTCACCAAAGTCTATGAGCATTCTCTCTCCAGCTATAATTTCTCCTTTTAGTGTAACACCTATATTCCAGCTTGTGTGGTAATGCAGGTGGTTACATTTTCCGCTATAGTTGGGCAAAAAATGCCCGTAGTCTACGTTTGTTATATTTCTTACTTCTTCTTCAATTTGTTTTCCCATTATTATTCGCCTCCAATTTATAATTCATTTTAGGGGTATGTTGAGCTTTAGGTGAGTAAATGGTCGTAAGGCTGGTTAACTTCTCTTTATGAAAGTTATAGTAGGCTTCAAAGTCATTTTTACTAAATGCCTCAAAGGTCATTTCCTCAGAAATAATTCTACCGTTTTCTTTTGAAAACTTCATCATCATTACTGAATCATTTTCTGCAATATACCAATCATTAATACTCCAGTCTATACTTCTAATACTGTTAGAGAAAACAAGACCGAATTTTTCCATTGCAAAATTCCTTATAGCTTTCTTCTCTTCTTTGTACTTAGAGAATTGCTCAGAAAACTTATAAAGCAAAGTTTTATTCATTTAAGCCACCTTCCTAGCTCCACTCGCTCTTCTTATTCTTCTCCCTCTCCAACGCAATTCAAATTTCCCAGCTTTAGTTATACACTCATTACAGAGTCTTATGTTTAAACTTACTCCCTCAACAACATCATTTCCACATCTTGCACAAAACATCGGGTCCATTGGTGTACCTTTATATGGCTTAATACCATACTGAATGTCTTTCCTTTCTAATATTTCGTTAGCACACTTATAGCATACTACTACATCACTAAGAGCAAATACATAATCCTTAACCGTATCACAAAACCCACACACTCTATTTTCTGGTATTGAAGTTAGCTTTAGTTTGTGGGGGTTTGCTTTACTCCAGTCTTTATTTGTTCTTGGGGCTGACCCGTATACGTGCTTTTCATAGTCTGAACTCATTTTTAAACCTCTCGAAGCTATATTTATATTCTCTATTTGTATTTTTGTTTTTCCACATATGATTTTTGCGGTCAAACTTATAATGACACTTTTCGCAAAGCAATACATAACTGTCTCTGTTCTTAACTATGTCATAATACCGTTTCTTCATTCCTCTCCCATTGCCTAATACAGAAGTTACTTTAATATGGGCAAATTGTAAATTATTTTTACTTCCGCAAATATTACATTTATTTCCGAAACTTTCTCTCAAGTCCTTCATTTTCTCTGTAATACTTTTTGCCATTATTTCACCTTTACTTAATTATTAATTGATATTCTACCGAAGGAATATATTTAGTTTTAGCAGGCTCTATAAATAATTTATACCCGTTTTCTGCATAGTATTTTAAGCCTTCTTTTGTAAATTTGTTTCTAAAAACTTCCGAAAATAATACATTAGCATTTACAGTTACTACTACCTTAATACTAGAAAATGCTAAACTAATTCGATAATTGCTATATGAAAAAACACCTGTTTCATAAGTTACAATAGTTTCTTTTGTGTTTAGTAACATTTTACCAACATTTAAAGGTATTGGTATATTAGGGTTTTCTACATAAATATAATCAGGAAACTGCCTATGCAAAAACTCTTCAAGAAACAAATTTTCCTCACTTAAATTTTTAACAGTCCAACCTCCTAGAGTTTCTACCTCTGGCTCTTTATAGTCTTCCACAACATTTTCCGGTTTTTTAATTACTACTTCTTTCCCTCTCTCAAGCAAATTACTCAATTCTTAAACACCTCCTCACTTAAAGAATAACGGTATATTCTTCTACTAGTGTCAATAACAACAAGATTGTCCTTAGCCAACTCCGACATAGCACAAGCTATAGAAATTCCATTAATCTCCAACCTCTTTGACAATGATTTTGCTGTCCACACCTTTCTACTTTTGTTTGCTACTATAAACATAAATACCTTATTCTTTAATTCTTTGTTCACAATATTACCTTCCTACAATAATATTATACGTTCTCTTATGGTCTTTAGTACTCCTCTCTTTTATTTCTACTACACTCATTTTCTCAATCTGTGAAGGGGGATATTGAGAAAGTAACCCTCTCCCTACTAAAACCGAATATGAAACAAAATACAATTTCTGAAATACTATTACTGAAGCATATTCAGTTCCATTAGTAATTATTAGAGAAGCCGAATAATTTATTCCCATACCGAAAGTTTTTAAGTTTGTATCTATTGGCACTCTGATATGTGTTAGCTTTGATTTTTGTAGTTTTGTAATGTAATTGTTTAACTCCTCGCTATTGTATACTTGTTTACCAACAGGCAATTTGAGTGTATTCCAAGTAGAAGCTTCATTAGAGGCTGGTACTGGAGTTGCTGGTTTAGATTTTTCTTCCTTCTTAGCCAATTTCCAAGCGTCTTTAAGCAATATACCCATTTCAGTACCTCCGGAAAATAGAAGTCAAATACTTTAACAAATTCTTGTTAGCTTTCTGTCCGTCAACTATAGCATTAAAATCTATGTCAGTTCTTAAGTGTGCTTTCTCACTTATTCCACTAGCATACTCCATAAAGTCTTTCCCGAAGAAGAACAATATTGGCTTGTAATTTATTTCACTAAACAATCTAATAGCCAAATTTTTTGCTTTCTCATTTTCAAATTCAACAAGTCCGTCAGTAAATACAACTACCTGTACTTTCTCTTTTGCTTTATCATACATTTCTTTCACCATATCTTCTCCCCAAATAGTATCAGTACCATCTATGCTCCTGTCATACTCCAAGCATTGTGCTAGAAACATTTTAGCAGTATTTCTATTAACAAACCCCTCAGACAAAATTTGATACTGTTCAGCAAATCTCGCCATATAAAATTTAGACGAAGTTGGCAATAGGTTTATGAAAGTTTTTGCAATTTCTATTTCTGCTCTAACTGTAATGTCAGGATAGTTAGGAATAGTTCTACTCAATGTTGACCCACTCACGTCAATAACAAACATCCATTTAGAATTTTCTACACTTTGTTCTGTTGCTCTTTTGAAAATATTTGGCGTTCCTCCTTTCAAAGCCTGAACATATTTACTAACTACCAAATTCCCTTTCTCATCATTAAACTTCTTACTCAGTCCTCTCATCGCTTCCTCTAACGCTTTCTTGAAGAATGGCAAATAACTTTTATTCTCGAAAATTTTATCAGCATTATTCACTAAAGCTGTCATAGTAAGTTTTCTAGGTTTAGCTACAGTAGAAGAATGTTGCTTTTTTTGCTTTTCAATTTCTGAAGCCATTTCTTTAATTTCCTCGTCAGTCAATGTAATTTCTACTTCTTGAGTTATTACACTATCACTTGAGCCTGTAATCGGCTCTTCTCCTTCTTCTCCTTCTTTTTTAGATTTACCTGACTTTCCTTTTTTTGCTTTTTGCTCTTCCTTTTCTTCTTTTGACTCTTCTGCTTCAGAAGAAGAACTACCCTGCTTCTGAGGTTTTGATTCTTTTTTACCGCCTTTTGGTGAAGAACCTTGACCTCCAGACTCATCATCTTCTTCTCCACTTTCTCCAACACCTTCTGTTTGAACCTTTATTACTGGAATGTTTTTTCTTAACTCAACAGCAATCTTTATAAAAGTATTCAAAACATTTTCGTATGCTTCCATATAAATTGTTGTATTAAACTTATGACCTTTCTCATAAAGAGCAGTAAAATCAAACCCAGCTACTGAACGAAGTTTGTTAAATGCAGTAAAAAATTCACCAACATATTTATCTAACTCCCCTCTAATAAGCCCTAGCCCCAACAGTCGGTCTAAGGTTGAAAATACTACTAACACAGCCAAAGACTTCGGGTCTAATATTTTACCCTTTGCCGCTTTTAATATTTCTTCTTCGTCAATTTTCAGAATTTTAGCATTGTCCTCTATAAAAGCTCTAACTTCCTGTTCCAACCCTATGAACGTTCTAGGAATGGCAAAATTTATTATTATGTCGTCAATGGCATTAACACCCAACAAAATGTCATCCCTTGCTAAACTATCTGCTGGGTTAAATTTATCAAGAAATATTTTGTCCATTTTAAAACTGTTAAGACTTAAATGCCCTACCTCGTGGAAAAATAGAAACAGTTGCCTCTTGTGTTCAGAAGTATAAAGTTTAGACTGCTCAGCTATTGTAATAGTAAAACTCTTTCCACTTTTTTCGTTCAGCAATGAAGTATGAGTCATTTTGCCAAACGTAATATAAGTACTAAACCCGTAATTATCATATATTACATTATTCCAAAACTGCCCTATAACTAATTCTGGTTTTTCCACTTATGCCACCTTCAACGAAGTTATTAAATTATTCAAGTACTTTCTCTGCTCTTCCTCATACTTCCCCAATAGAATGTCTAATGACTCTCTAACACTAAACCCTTTTTCTACTGAAAGAAGAACAAGTTGCTCTATCTCCCTTATAGAAAACAAAGTATTCGAACGCTTTACTAGCTCAACCAATTCATTTGGGAGTGAATAAGTTTTTGCTATAGTGTTAATAACGTCCTCAACCGAAACTGTCACAATAATAAATTTACTCCTTATTGCTGGGTCCAAAGCAAATCCTGCACTATCAGTTTCAGCATTCATAGTACCCACTATTATCAAGTGGTCACTATTAGCATATACTCTCCCAACGTCAGTATTAATATACTTCCTTGTGTCAAAGACGCTTCCTATTCCCTTCATTACTGCTGGAGGCAATAAGTTAAACTCGTCCAGTAGCAACATCACCATCTTCTTGGGAGTCTTAGCTTGGTCTTCTGGAGACAAACTTTTATACTCTTCTCCATATTGATAAGACAGTCTAAAAGCGGAAGTTATTTCTGAAGCCAAATAAACTGTATCACCATTCTGTATTCCCCATTTTCCTGTAAGGTCACTCGCCAACATATCGTTGCTACACTCTTGTACAAATATACTGTAATTATTCTTTGCTGAATAATTAATTATACTTGTAGTCTTTCCTATACCAGTATTGGCTTGGTAAACTACTGCTACTTCCGTGTTCATTATTTTCAGCAACCTATCAGGAATAAGCGGGTCTACGTTGTCCTTTATAACCAATGGCTCTCTCCAACTAACTTTTATTTCCTCTACTTTTTTCTCCATTTTTTTCACCCCACATTCATTAATACTTTCTCTATTCTTCTAGCAATCTGCTCGTCACTAACTCCACCAAAATCATTCTTAAACTCTAATGCTATTGTAGAACGCAAATAATTCTCCAATAACGGTTGCAAAGTAAATTCACTATTAATTACTGACCCAACCAAAAATGAAGATGCCATAAGCTCCATTTTGTTTTCTTCTACCAAAAATGCTACCTCTAAAAGATTGTCGTCAGAAGCACTATCTACTTTCATAACATAGTTAAACAAAAGATTCTTGTCCAAATCTTTAAACTTTACTTCTACAGAATTAACTAAGTTTATGTTAATTTTAACTTTGTTAGTAACTATAGGAATTGTAGAAGGTTGCTCTTTGTTTAGCTTCTTTGCTCTCTCTAATAGACTACTCATATTTCGCACTCCTCACTATTGGTTTTAAATAAGTCAATAGTATGTCCGCTTTCTCAGAAGGGTTACTAGTCATTCTTATACCTTCTTTTATTTTTGTCAAAATTGAAGACTCAAAGAATAAACTTTCTAGCCTGTTTTGTGACTGGTCTAATATTATAAAGTCCTCGTCACGAATAGCAATTTCTACCTTCTTATGTACTATACCGTCAATGGTTGTAAAGCTAGCAAAATTCTTGAAGTAAACTACTCCTCTCGCTGAAACATAATAAATAAACTGAAGTCCGTCTTTACTCTCCTGTTCTTCTTCTGATTTTTCTACAGAAGTAGAAATACCTTTTACTCTTCTTCTTCTTGCTACTACTTTCTTCGAACTAACTTTCCCCATAAATTTTTCTATTTCTTCGTCCACAACTTCTATCGGCACCTGCTCTTCTTCTTCTTTTACTCCCATACTAACTCCTCCGTTTTTCTATAGGGTTGTTGGTTGGAAATAGGGAAAAAGTATATAAAGAGTTTGTAGTTTTCAGAGTGAAAAACTCTCAAGAAAACCTCAACTCCTTTATGTCTATTCCCATTTTCCTAAACCTCTGCTTCCACCTATTTATTCTAGCTTCGTGGTCTTTCATTTCTTTTTCTGCGAAATCAGGATAATAAAATATTTTCACATTCCCACTAGGTGTTACCATAACCAAATGAGTTTTAAACTTCTGAACATAAGACTTCAATGGCTCAAAATATTCAAACCCATTCTCTGTCAGTACTTTGCCAATGTCTACTTTGGGCTTTTCTACCGGAGTAGAATTATAAGTAAAACCCATATTTTCCATAGACATTATTGCATTATTCTTATTCTGCTCAGACATTCCACTACCCAAACTAAATTTCCCGTTTTCATCCACCTCAATATATATTTCACTAGTTTTGAAAACATATTTGTTTCCTTCCTGATGAAACATAGCTTGCTCCAACTTCCATTTTTGTCTCGGACTCAACATTTCAATACCACACTCCACTTTTTTCTATGTTTTTTAAATTTTCTTCTGAACGAAGTTTATAGCTTCTTATTGCTTCTATTGCCATTCCTCCACTCTTCCTAAAACTATAAACACCACTACTTAAATCTACTTTAACTGTTTTGTGATGTGGTGACTCAATAACAACTTCTGCTTCGTCAAACACTATAAAAGCATTATTTAATTGGTCAATAACAGTAAATGGAACAGAAGTATTATGCAATGTAATTTTGTGATTCTGAAAATTTATAACAGCATTGTTACAAGGTTTAAATAAATACTTAGCTCTATTCAACACTTCATAAGACAACCTAATCAACTCCTCATAAAGAGGTTTTAATTTAGCTTCATCAATTCCAAACAACTTATTAGACTTTATTCTGTTAAACTTTTTAAACTCTTCAAATGAAGGTTTGTCATAAACTACCATACCCAAAGCCGTTTCAAAATATATAACTATATCAATGAAATTTAAAAACCCGTACTCAAGAAAATCTATATTACTATTACCTGTAATATAGTGGAAAAATTCATCACTTAAATAATTAGCTAAATCTTGCCCAACTAGATTTATGTCTCCCTGCATTCTTTTTGCAGTAACCCAACCACCTTCTAACATTGGAAACTTTCCACTAAATTTCTGTTCAGCATTTAACATACTTAATACTTCATCAGCCTCATAATCTACGCTCTCACTTACAAATCCTAATACTTCTACCCAGAGACCACTATCGTCTTCCCCTATTACAAAAGTACCATATCTATTTTCTGTATTTGACTTTCTAAAATCATACTTGTTATAATATGAATAAGTAATAGAAGCCCCAATAACAAAATACTCTATTTTATTTTTTCTTTTAATTACTCCAGACTTAAAGGAAGAAGTATTCTCTATTCTCCACTTACCAATAAATTTTCTTTTAAATTTTAAAGCTTCAACTAATATTCCTATAACCTCCAGCCTCTCTGCTCTGTCCTGTGGAAATAACTTTATCATTTTGCTATACTGCTTTTCTTCATACAATTTAATTAATTCTTCTAACTTCAATTTTTTTCGCCTCCTTTTTAACATAATAACCTTTTACTGGGTCTACGCCATAGCTGGCAAATGAAAGCATAAGTTGCTCTATATCCCTCATACCTAGTCCTCCACTCTTAGCCAATGTATATATTCCCCTACTTAAAAACGTTGTAACTTCTTTGTGGTGAGGAGACTTAACGGTCATTTCTGCTTCCCCAAATACTAGAAAAACATTCATCCCACTATTCCAACCTACACTAACCGGAACTGTAGCTTCTTTTAACTGAATTTTATGATTTTCAAAGTCTAACTCATACTCAGGAACGACTAAATTTTTAACATAAAATTCTTCTATTCTATTATAAGCCTCAATCAGTTTTTCTTGAATAACCTCAGCTAAATTTTCTAACTGTTCTCCTTCTTCTGTTTTCTTTGCTTCAGCTATAAAATCTCCTAAGTTATTACTTGATATTTTTTCCTGAGAAAACGAAGACAAAAACTCGTAGAATGAACTAATAAGGTTTCTAACAGACTCAAAATATTTTGAAATTTCAGGCACTACTGTTGTAACTGCTAAGTCTATAATATTATGAACAACTCCATTGTCCAGACCAAACACTCTATAGGAGACATTCACGTCACCCTGAACTCTGTAAAGCTCTCCGTTACCAAGTCTCCATTCCGTAATAGTAGACAACTCTTTCCCGCAACTAAGTCTTCTTCTAATTTCACCAACTGTCAAATCGCCATAATCAAATGGGAATCTGTCTAATACCTCCACCCAAAAGCCACTGTCGTCTTCTCCTATTATGAAAGCAAAATCAAATGCAAAAGCATATCTTCTATATCTTATGTCTGCATTCGGTACTAATATTTTTGCACTTATTCTGACCATTAAATATTCTGGAGGCTCTCCTATTAACTGGTAAATAGTAGAAGCTATTTTACCTCCGGCAGCCCAATTACAATTTTTATTGAACTTAACTCGCTCTTTCTCTATTCTCAAAAGGGCTGTCATTACGCTTATTGTAACAAGTCTTGGTCGCCTGTCTTGTGGAAACATACTTATTACTTTTTCATACTCTCTGTTTTCTAACGCTGTTTTCAATTCTTCCAAACTCATATTTTCATCCCCCAACTTTTATACCAAGCTTCTACTTGGTCTAATGTATTTCCTCCACTTTTACTAAGTGTATAACCGCCTTCTGTAAGTGTAAAATTAACTTCTTTATGGTGAGGAGACCTAACTGTAATTTCTGCCTCTTTATACACCTCAAAATACGTTAATTCTCCTTTTTCTTCAACATACAACGGCAATGAAGTATTCTTCAAAATTATTTCGTGATTTTCAAACGGAATAACTATTTCCTTTGCTAACATAAATTGTCCTACGAAACCAGAAATCTCTTGTCTTATTGACTTAATTTCTTCAAGCAAATTAACCATAAAATTCTCTCTGTCCTCTTGACTTACTTCTTTCTTAAACTCTATTTCTACCTGCAAATCCTCAACTGCAATTTCATTAAAACGTGTATTAAACGATACAGCAAATAATAGTTTAAAGAACGCAGAATTAACTTCCAAATATTTAGATACAAATGGAATTAATTTAGAAGGAATTACTACCTGAGCTATTCGATTACTAAAGCTACTATGTACTTTTTCTATGTTAATATCACCTTGTAGCCTATATTTCCCAACTTTTACTATAGTATTACCTTCTACAGTTTCTCCTGCTAGTAAAGTATTTTTTATTTCTTTAATTACTTCAACTTCACTTAAACTTAGAAATCTTTTGGCTCTAAAAAAGAGTAACTCTATCATAGGTTCTACCCAAAACCCACTATCGTCCTGACCAATTACAAATGCATCTACTAGAGTCACACGTCTTTCAATGATTGGCGTTATTACTGGTTGAACTAAAAACTCCGCTTCACCTTTCTCATTATGCAATAATTTCGGCATAGGAAGAATCTCTGTAAAACTCTCTACATCTGTTTCAAGACCTTCCATATAAATGAAATTTTTCTTAAACTTTGACTTAATACTATCAAACTGCTTTAACTTCTCTATCATCAACTTCATTACCTTAATTCTCTGCTCCCTCTCCTTCGGAAACGAATTAAGGACTTTCTCATAATTTTTCTCCTTAAAAGCCTTGCACAACTCAACCAAATCTTCAGCTTTCTCTTCACTCACCATTTTAAACCCTCCTCTAACTACATACAAAAATAAAGAAATAAAATTTTCTTTACTAAAATGTTTTTAGTCTACTCCCCGTACCTCAAGATTTGCCTTCAAAACTATAGGCTTCTCTATTTTCACGGGCAGTACTTCTATCTGCTGTTCTACCTCTTCAAGCTCTGCATCCATATACCTTTCACCTCCTCTTCATAGTTATATCTATGAAATGTGATTTACTCGCCTCTCTTTAATCTTTCGATTTCTTTAGAGGCTTGCACTTTTGTCATTATAGCCTCTTCCTTAGTAGCTCGTACTCTCTGTACGGGATTAGTTTAGAATTACCTCTGCTAAGGAAATAGTTTCTTTCTGAGACCGTTTTCACTTTCCTTACTAGTATCTCGTTATTTTCGACTGTTCTTATATAATACATTTTTCACCTCAAAGGAAACACTAAATTAAAGTGGAAGTCAATATCACTAACTTTCACTCCTCTTACCTGTCCGTGAGGCACGAAAATTAGCCCTTCTTCCTTCGAGTCAATTACAGGCTCTTTATTTACTGGAATAGTTACCTCCAGTAGATAACTAAGCACACTAGCTGTCGTATTGTCCCTTACAGCAGAGACAAAATTTCCTCTACTTACAAGGTTCTTTGCTTCTTCGAGAGTAAGTTTATGGTAAGCATACTCCCCCTTTGGCATTCTACCACTTACGTACATACTATTTTCCTCCAGTCACTTTGGCTGGCAGACCGCACAAAATATTGCGGTTTCGCCCGAATTTCACGGGCTCATCAGTGCCTCAGCGAATTACGTAAGTTAAGTCTGCTCCAGAGAGATTTACTTTTGACAAGTCTACTCCTGTCAAATTAGTTTTGTACAAATCTGTTTCTGACAAATTTGCATTAACTAAATCTGCTCCTGACAAGTTTGCATTTTGTAGACTTGCTCCTGAAAGATTTGCTCCTATTAACCTAGCTCCTGAAAGGTTTGCTCTTACTAAAAATGCCTTAGACAGATTCGCTGCTGTTAAGTTTGCTCCTGATAAGTTTATTTCACTCATATATGCATTTGACAAAATAGCCTCTAATAAATTTGCTTCAGATAAATCTGCTTCACTTAAAAGTGCATTTGCCAAATTCGCTTCTGACAGTTGAGTTTTAGACAGTTTTGCTCTGTATAAATTTGCTGAAGCTAAAACAGCTCCTGACAAATCTGTCCCTTTCAACCCGTCTTTCTCAGGACCAAGAAGCTCTTCTAGACTCATTGGAAGCTTAGCTAATTTCACCCTCTTAAACCTCGCTTTCTCTTCATCCTTACCGCATAAACCCTCCACCTTCTCAACTCTATAAACGTGGTCTGGAAGATAATACTGAAACTTCCAATTCGGTCGCCCAATATAAACGTGAAGTCCCATTCCACAAGCTTCTCCGTCAACTACTGCATTAGGTTCTTCATTCCACTCACCGGGAGTCCATTGAAAACCTTTCACAGTCTTCAACCCTTCTCCCAAAACTTTAAAATAATTCACTTTTTTACTCACCATACTTTTCAGTCTCCCCCATTCCACCCATTAGTAGGAACCCTGAGTTCAAACCATACTACAGTAGGCTCATTCTCATACTCATTGTTCTGGTTTGAGCTATCATAGTACCCGTGACTTCTCAATAGCCCAGCCACTCCATTTTCGTCTTTGTATATTACTTTCAGAGACTCCTCATAAGCGTCCCTACTTATGTTTCCGCAATAGGCACTAAACTCTTTGCCTATTTCTGCTTCTTTCAGCATATGTGCCATTATGGGCAAATTATGAGCCTCTTTGTCATACCCCGACATTCCTACCAAGACTATCAATGGTTGTTCTTCTATAACTACTGTTTTCTCTTTCGTTTTTTTCGCCTCCAAATTACATATTGGCAGTTTTTAGCATTACCCGCCCAGACTACGTGGAAGCCCTGCCTACTGGGCATTATCTCTAGCGGGCTACTTGTCCCAATTTCACCCTCCAGAGTTTTCCCTGCTATATAACTCCGTTTGCAGTAAGTAGCAGGTAACCTTACTCGGAGCAGTCAACCTCTGAACATATTGTCAACAGACAACAAGAAATTCTTCTTGTCGGTTGAACAGTCTGCTGACGGGACACCAGACGTTAGAATTATCCACAGGCGGGTGACTTTATCGGACCCCTCTGGTTACAGCCTGCATATTTTCTTTTTTTATTTCTCTATTAACTCGGAATATGCTCCAACAGGTACCATATACATTCCGTAAACCGGAACCTATTTCCCTATATGGTATTCTGTTTTCACAAAATTAACCTCGATTATACTATTGTAGCTCTCTATGCCATAATATTTGTAGTCTAGCTTCTCCACACGTTTAATCAATTCGTTGAAAATAGCTTTACTCACGAACCTCTTTATTTGCACTGTCGCAAAATGAGGCAATAGCAGAACCTTATACCTCTCCTTAAAATCTTTATTAAACTCTGCCACTACTTTCTCTATGTCTTCCACTATTCTCACTCCTTAACAATGTTTTCATTCTTCTCGAAATCCAGCTCTACAACTCCTTCTGCACTCTCCACACCAAAGTATCGGCAGTTCAACGCCCCTTCTATCTCCTTAACCAATAGCCCAAACCTATACCCGCCAACAAAAGCTTTGGTCTTCACTATGACAAAACTCGGCAAGTCCATATAGCCAAAATTCTCTTTGTACCTTTTATTGAACCCTTCCACCACTTCTTCAACTGTCGCCACTATTCTCACCTCTTCCCTATTCACAAACTAACAAACAAAAAAAAAGAAAAATGCCTACTTTATAGGCAAATTCCTCAGAGACACAAACTCTGTCTGAGCGAACTGCTTCCACCCTGCTTCGCTAAGGTCTGCTGGCTTCTTGTTAAAGCCGTGCGTGCCCTTTTTGTCCATATACTCACAGCGAACCCCACTGTTGGTTATTATGAGTCTGAACTTCTTAGGCTCAGTTGGCGACTTCCTATTGCCAGCCATTCTCGCCTCAAATATAGCAAGGGCTCCACTTGTGCCTTTATGGAACCTAAGCTCTTCACCGGGCGTTTTCTCTATGGCAGTTCTACCTGCTCCGCCCCTTTTAGGTGCAGGCTCTTGAAGTAGTGCGTCTATTTCTTTTTGCACTTCTTCTGGTGATTTCCCAAATTCAGTAGCCAAGTCCTTGGCTTCCTGACTCACTTCAGGTACGTTTTCGCTGGTGGCTTCTGGTATGGTACCACCAACGGCTGCTCCATTTCCGTTTTCCACAGGTTCTACCTGTCTGTCCTTCTTAGACATTCGTTGTCACTCCCATCCCTATTTTTCTATAGGGTCTGTAATTCCTAATTCGTTAATTTTATATAAATGTTTTGTAGTTCTGGTCGCAAATTTTTCTTTATATAGTGTTTTTCTTTTTCCACTCCCCCCTGCTCCCCCTATGGTTACATAGAGTCGATAATCCCTAATTCTCTAATTTTATAAAAAGTTTTTGTAGTAATTAAAATTAAAAAAAGTTTATATAGTTTGACCTAAGTAGTATATAAATATTTTGTAGTTTAAATTTATAGGAAAAGTTTAAATAGTTTTATAAAAATTATACACGGGCAGAAATATTTTCACTTTTATACTAAGACAATTATACCTCAACAGCCACCTGCGGTGAATGTAGTTTTTAGCTATAATATTATAATACTTTATTGCTTTAATACTCCTTTCTCCTTATTATATTACTCTCCTCTTCCCCACAAAAATTAATACCCCGCCAATCTTCGTCTTCACACTATACTCTTTACTATTAGTCCCCTTCATACTCACGCCTAAAGAACTCATAAATAAGGCCAAAGATAAAGAAGCAAAAGAATAAATATTACCGCCAAAGAAGTAACAGTTATAGCAACCAACTTCATCGGGTCTTCTTCATTTATTTGGGCTAAAAGTTGTGTCTCCTTCTCAACACTATACTCCTCTTCTTCCTCTGGTGACTTCTCTATATTAATCTCCTTAGCCTTGTCCATTAATGTACTCATACTCTCCCCTCAAATTTAAATAATACTTTAACTACAACTAGTAGTACTTATTGTTACTAGAATATTGGGCTTAAATGTTTTCCCAAACTTATTAACCGCCAAGTCAAAATAGGTTTGAGTTATTAACATTGTTTCACTAGAGTTAAAAACAACTCCAGTTTCGGGCACCCTTTCTATTTTAATTTCATTCGCCTTACTCAGTAGTGTACTCATACTATTACTCTATATACTCCAAACCGAAGTGTTTACATATGTTATGGTTGTACTTATAGGGCTAATAGTCCAAGAAGTTGCTGGTACTGTAACTGTAGTTGTATAATCATTTCCCGAAGTATAACTCCATTGAGTATACCACGTAGTAGAAGGCGGACTATACTTTCTAAATTTTTCTTTAGACGTTTCTGGCTTCAACTTAGGCTCTTTTATTATACTCTCCTTTGGACTTTCTTCTGGTGGTTTGTCTATTTTAAGCTCCTTAGCTTTCTCCAACAAATTACTCATATTATTTTTCCTCCTTTAACCTATTAATAACCCTCAACCTCTTCCATTCAATATCATCAAACTCTTTAGGCTCTTTTAAAGCCCTCTCAAACTCATACAACAGTCTCCAGTATGCTTCTCTATAACTAATTCCTCTTCCACTTAACCCCAACTTCGGCAATGTAATAGTAACCGCAATATCCCCAGTAGAAATTAGTACTGGCATTTTCTCTCCTAATATATACCCGCCTATTGTAGTCCACTCTTCCTTCTCTCTATACTTATCCATATCCAATTCCCTCTACACCTCCGAATGTTGTTGAGTAACCATAATAGTCATTATTACCTTCTGCCAACTTTATATTCTGAACGTCACTCTCACTTATAACTAAGTCTTTTCCGTCCACTCCAACTCCTCTGAATTTCCCGTCTCTTCTCGAAAATAAATTAATCCTCACCTGAGTACCATCATTCAAATACAAGTTATACCACATTTACTTTCTTTCTTCCTGAGCTTTCTTAACCTCGTCCTGCAATGTTAACAAATAAATAAGGACATCCTCCATTGCGGCTAAACGTAATTCCTTCTTTATTTTCTTAAGCCTCTCATTAGTCTCTACTGTCATCCACACTATTTTACTTCTGTCTTTAAACGTTTTCTCAATTAGTCTTACTCTTTTCTCCCTACTCATTCTATCACCTTCTCGCCCAAATCATTCACAAGAATGTCCTCTATTACTCTTACCTCTCTTATTATTTCCTCCAAAGCCTCTCTCTCAGTCTGTTCTCTGAACTTTAAAGCCCCAACAGTCTTATGTTTATTGAGAGCCATTTTGAGATAAACTCCAGACAACTCTTCTATCTTCTCTATTCTCTTTACAACCTTATAATTCTCTAATTTACTACTCTCTTCCATAATCTTCCCTTATTCCCATTATATAAAATTTATATATAAATTTATTGTTACTTCTCCAAATAGTCTAACGGATAATAGAAAGGCGAATTAAGTGGAGACTTTATAACTGACTGCATTGCACTCTGTTCTGCCCAATTCTTAAAGAAATCATTGTCTAAATTAACTCCTTCAAAAACTGTAAACTTAGTAATACTCTCTACTCCATACAAAGCCAACACTAAGCCGTCAACTATATCATCGTGTATTTCCTCACTCTTTACTATTCTTATTCCTCCTCCTACTTTTTCTTTTAAAGAGTAACTACTAAACTGGTGATACATTTTAGTGTCATTCTCATTAAGTATTAACCTTCTCTTCTCCAGCATTATCTTTAAATTAGTATAGGCAGTCTCCCTTCTTTCTCCTTCAAGAGTAACGGCAGTAACCTTACTACTCCCCAACTCTTTCTGAATAATATCATATACTCCCCCTCCTATTCCTATAGCATCAACTAACACTTGTTCTACTCCTATAGCTAAAGCCTTCCTTATTATTTCTCTGGAGGATACTGTTATATCACTATACTTTAATCCTTCCGCCCAAACTACTCTAATCTTTCTAATTGGGTCGTCAGGTACAGCAATAATAACTATACTAGTCTCATCACTACCTGCTCTACTTATGTCTGCACCCAAATAATACTTATAACCTTCCTCTCTCTCTAATGTATAAGTATAGTCTTCTGAACATTGGGCTACTAACTCTTGAGGATAAAACAGCCCTATTTCGTCAATAAACTCTGCTTCATACTCCTCTAAGTACCTATTCTCAGTCATATTAGCCCTTTCCTCTTTTAAGTAGTCTTCTGTTATTATTGGGTTAACTCTCGAAGTAAACTTATATATTTGCCAACGCTTTGTTTTGTCATTGGTTGCATAGTTATTATAAAAGTAACCCCTCTTTCCTCTTGGTGTACCGCTTAGTATTAATTGTTCTCCTTTAACCGCCAAAGAAGGCTCTACTGCTGAAAACACTTCATCATTCTCTATACTCCCAGCTTCGTCAAATATTAACATAGTAGCACTAAACCCTCTTATAGTTTCTCCAGTCTTTGAAGCTGTTAAGCAACGAATATAACTCCCATTGTCAAATCTAGTTTCTTCCATATTACTTTTTAAAATGTGAGCTTTAACTTCTTTTGAGGAAAGTATAAAGTCTGTTATTCGTTGGTATACTACTCGGCTCTGTCTTAGTGTTGGGGCTACTATTAGTATGTCCTGTGAAGGTTTAACAAAAGCTGTCCATAAAGCTTTAATTGCTAAGAGAGTAGACTTGCCAGCCTGTCTTCCACTTACTATTAATATTCTTGAACTTTCGTCTTCTAATATTTGTGCTTGGTGTCTCAACGGCATTACCTTTAAAACCTTCATAGCAAACAAAGTTGGGGACTTAAATATATTTGTATAGTCTATTCTTTCAGCCATTATTATTCACCTCAAATTTATAAATCGCTAGACGACTTATTCTTATTCTTGTGGGTGTTTATTCTCTGTGAAGTCAATTTCTTCATTCTCTCCCTTATTTTCGTATGCTTCTGTTATTTTCTTTTCTATCTTCTTAGAGAGTTTCTCTCCATAAACTTCTCTCACCTTTTCAAGAGCATCATCAAAATTCATACTCACCTGAACTTTATTGTCTCCTATATTAAGCATATTAAGAGTATTAACATTCTGTACTCCAAAGGCTACTCTATTATATAACTCCAAAGAACTCACTAACTCTTTATAAAGGGCAGTTACGTTCTTGTCTATAACACCAGTCAACTGTTCTTGAAACCTAGCGAATTGCCACCTCACTATAGCTTCTGCTACCAAGTCTTCTAGAGTCCTTACTACCTGTTGCTTATTCCTAGTATTCATTCCCAACTTTTTCCAGTACGGTAAGAAGAAACAGACCTCTCCTGCACCATACTTAGGACATAAAGGTTCTCCTGTTGCACTCTGTCCTCCAACTGGACACATATCACAAAACATAGCCATACTTTGTATTCCTTTAGCAAACGCCCCACTTCTGTAATTATTAAACCTACTAGCTAAATATTTTGTTTTAGGCATTCCATTCTTGTCAAAATTATTCATCCAACTAGGTGCTGGTAAAACTCCTTCTTCTATTTCCTGCAACTGTTTAGTATAACCTTTAACTCCATTATTCTTGTCTGCCCATTTCTGGTATTGAGACAAATTCCAGAAATTAAAATACCAATACTGATTACCTTTTGTTTTCTCTTCTACCTTCTTTCTCCCAAACATATCAAAAAACTTGTCTCTGAGTATTGACATTTTCTTTAACTTGTCTTCTTTCAAATTAACGTCTACTAAACTCTTACCTTTTAATTCTACAGCTTTAGCTAATTTACTTCCACTCAACCAAGAAGTAGAGTCCACGCTACTCAATATGTCCTTATACTTAAACAACTCTTTAGGAGTAAAAGCAAAAATATGAACACTCATTCCATTCTTTCTTATTTCTCTCGCAAACATTAACATTTTATTAAACTCTTCTGGCAATGCTCCTATACCTATATAAGTAGCTCCCAACTCTTTAAAATACTCAACAGTCTTAAAAGTATCCCCCGCATTTGCGTGTAAGACATAAATAATAGGAAGTTTAGACTCCGCCAATTTCTTTCTCCATTCACTCACTTTCTCTTCTCCAACTACTGTAGCTATGTCTAACTCTACAGCATAGTCATAATAATCTCTGTGAGTGTCTAACCAATTAAAATACTCCTCAAAGTATTCTTCCTCTCTCCCCTCAAACTCTTTCACTATTTGAGCCTCATCGTGCCAACCCTTAGTAATTTTTTTATTCTTAACATTAAGAGCAAAAAGAAATGCGTGAGCCCCACTATCAACAATTAACTTAAACTTATATTTGTCTTTCATTTCTTTTAATTCCTCAATGAATTTGGGAATCCTTCTAAAAGAAGCGAATGAAGTCATTAGGTTATTAATTTTATAACCATTCTCGAACATAACTTTTAATTCGTCTAATGAACCTTCTATTCCGCTAAAATATACTTCTGTCATAGTTTCATATAACTAAATGCTATATAAATATATCTTCGTATTCACATTAACTTAACATTATACTTCCATTCTCTCCGTCTTCTGAAACTTCTACAAAATAATTTCTATTACTATAATTGTAAACTAAATACCCATAAATTCTAGAAGCCTGAGTTTCACAACTTCCATAATCTTCCTTATTCCATTTATCAACGAAAGTTTCTAATTGGTGTTTTAACATAATAAACTCTACTTCTCTATCATTATGCTCTACTGAAACCCCAACCTTATAATGAAATATATGTCTATGCTTGTTAGCTAAATAACTAACCTCTGGAATTTCTGTAGCTCCATTCCATTTGTGAAATCCTTCTTTCTGAAATGTACAATACACATATGTTATCATTTAAACCATTCCTCCATTACTTTTTCATACTGAAATTTCTCTACTAATTTCCTTTCATTGCCAGTAGACAATTTTTCTAAATTATTCCAGTCAATATCTTCCAACTTTTTATACCTATACCTTTCTGGAACTATTTCTTTATAGTTTTCTATGTCAGGCACTAATACTGGAACATTAGACCCAAATGCTTCCATACAAGCCGTAGCAAACATATCTTGTTTCGAAGGAGAAAACAATACTTTACTAGCCGCTAACTCTTCATAAAATCTCTTCTTGTCCCATTTATTTTCCAAGCTAACTGTAATATCAATTCTCTTTTTTCTTAATTCTTTTACTATGTCATAACCTTTCTCAGGTACTAATCTCCCAGCATACATAACATTGTTAGTCTTTATTGTCTTAGTACCATCACTAAACAAATTCAAATCTAGAGGATTGCCCGTCACTATTATCTTCTCTTTCTCTACCCCACGAGACTCCACTAATAGTCTCTTATGGAAATCACTACTAACATAAATCTTGTCAGTTATATCAAACCATCCTTTCTCAAAATTCTCTCCGTGAACTCCTCTTATGGCTGTCAAGTCATACTTATCATAAGTCCCTGAATGCCAAAATGTTCTTATGTCCACTTTTATATTTTCCATTTTCCTTATGTACTCAAAAGCTTCTACTCCAGCAGTTTCTCCGTCCATAAAAAATACTGTATCTCCACTCTTAATTACTTTTATAGTAGCCATTAAAAAAGGATAAACTTTAAAATAATACTGACGAAAATCTAAAAATTCTGTAGGTGGAATTTTAATAGCTAGATTGTCTCCCATAACTCTTATGTCTTGTCTTTTAGTAGAATCAACATAATTCCACATCCACTTATACCATTGTCCTGTATACCTAGTTTCTATACTCGGTAAAGTAATTACGTATATCATTATTCCTTCTCCGCCAACTCAAAAGCTTCTTCTTTCAAACTCGGAAATACTTTAAAGTCTCCTAATATTGTAGAAACTTTAAACGTAGCTTCATTCTTCTTAACTCCTCTCATAGTCATACAAGTATGTGTACCAGTACTATAAACCATAACTGCCCTAGCAGAAGTTTCTTCCATTATAGCTTTTGCTATACTCTCTGTCATTATTTCCTGAGTGGTTGGTCTATAAGCAAATTTATTAACATAACGGGCTAACTTACTAGCCCCAAGAATTTTATTACTAGGCAAATATACTATAGAAACCTTACCAGTAAAAGGCATTAAGTGATGACTACATATAGCTCCATATGATATATTTGACAAACTTATTAGTGAGTCAAATTTATTTATAGGGTCAAATGCAGTCATTTTCTCATAAGTGTTATTACCATACCACTCTTTATACATTTCCTTAACTCTTACTGGAGTTTCTCTATACTCTTCTTCTGTAAACTTCCAATTATAATTTTCCTCCATTACTTTCATCAAACTCCTTATAGCTTCCTCTACCTCTTTGTCGCCCAACTAATTTTCACCTATACATATTTAAGTGGTCTTTCGTGTCTTCATTAGGCTTATAAGTCTCATCGTCAGTAGCAAATGTAGTATTGTCATTTATATACAACACAAAAATATCATTCATTTGCTCGAAGAAAACTACTTTATTCTCCTTAAAATAATTTAACTCCTTCTCTGAAAATCCTGTCAATATAAGCTTCTCTCCATCCACCTTTGTCTTAACTTTGTTTCTCTTCATTTAAATCCCTCCGTTATTTGCCTTCTGTTAGAAATATATATGTTATTATATTTATTTCTTGGAAAGAGTATTATGTTAGGGTTTATAAATTTCTTTATTGAGGAAAGTAGTTGCTCAGAAGTAACTCCTTCCGGCATAAGAAAAATTTCATCAGAAGTTGGAACTTTGTGAATAAGTAGAAATTCTATTGCGTCAGTAACATTTTCCCTAGTCCTTATAACAAATTTCCATATATGTGGTACTGTAAAATAACTCTGCACTATTTCATTATTATAATAAGACTTGTACTGAGTTTGCTTTGGACTAATAGCTATAAAGTCCATTAACTCTTGTATTTCTAACTTCTGAGTACCATTAGTCTCTAAATGTATTTTCCAACCTAACTCTTTAAGTTTCTTCAAAACTTCAACAAACTCTTCATTCTTCTGCCATATAAGAGGTTCTCCCCCTGTAAGCATTATAGTGTTTCTTTCTGGAGACATATACTTATTAACCTCATTAACAGTTTCTTCTACAGTTAACTTTCTTCCTTCGGCTAACCTATTCTTATCCCACGTGTAATAAGTATCACAATCAAACCCTCCTTTACTAGCACTACACTCTAAGTTACATAACATCATTCTCAGTATAACTATACTCGTACCCATATACTTCCCTTCTCCCTGAGTACTAGGAGAAATGTCATTCACCCACAAAACTATGTTCATCCCCTCCATTAAATTCTATTTCTATAGCACACATATCGCAAAACAATTCTTTCCTCTTATGCTTAAAACAATATATTTCCTGCAATTCCTCTCTAGGAAATTTTACTCTACAATTAGAACAATATAACATTCTACTCACCATTTACTTCTTTAACTACATCTTCCAGCAAACTAGTATTCTCTAAAAGACAAAATATACAATTCCCTTTAGCTTTGAGATTTTTCTTAAAAGCACTCCACCTACCTGTACCATACATTCGGTCATATTCCTCTTCGTCAATATACAATAAAAACTTATCAGAAGTTACTTCCACTACTTTCTGAAATGTGTCCTCGTCAGTTACCTTTAACTTACTTTCTATTTCCATAGCGTGTTTAGGACATATTATAGGCTCGTCTATAAACTTGCTTATAGTTTCTTCATCATTTGGAAGAACTACTTGGTTTACTTCTCGGCTTTCTTTCTTTTTTTGCTTTCTTAGTTTCATTCTCCTCCACCTCTTTTTTGCTATTGTCTATTTTGTTTTTAAACACTTCAATTATATGACTACCCAAACTTTCTCCTAACTTTTCTTTTATAGTTGAGTCCTTACTCTCTATAATATCTTTTGCTAAGTCAAGTAAAGAAGGATATTCATTAACTATTTTCCACACTCTTTGCCAACCTACTCCGTGAATAGTTAACCATAAGTCTTCTACTTCTCTGTCTAATGGTCTATCAACTTTCTTCGCTACAGAACTCCTCATCCTCGTATGCTTCTCTCCAGAAACCCAAGCGTCTAAATTCTTTAGTAAAGTTATAGTCTGCCACTTACTACTCACCTGTATTACATTTATATCACTAGTAGTAATTATACTATTAACAATTCCAACAAACTCACTAGAATACCTAGCATATAAATTCTTAGAATTATTACTAAAGTCTACTACTCCTCCTTTCTTAACTCCACTCCTAGCACCAGCCCTACTAATAACTGTAGAAATACTTCCCTCTATAAGCAATATCTTCTTATAGTCTGGGTACTCAGTAACCAACTTATTCATTTGCTTAGGTAGTCTTCCTTCGTGGTTACTACTAAATAAGTCATTAATTTCTTTTCTCTCTATTACCACCTTAGCCATTTCCCCTTCAATTAAATAATCCCCGCCTTTAGTTAATGGTCTTATTTCGTAATTCAACTTTATTGCGTCCATCTGGTCTTTAGTCTTTGGGTTGTTTGTAGTCTCAAAAATGTCCACTATTATCATTCTACAACTTCTCCAGTATCAGCTAAATAGTCTTTAGTCTCTGCATAACAAGAAACAGAGAAAGGACAATACTGACAATACCAACTATGATATGGCGGAGGTAGAATATCTTTCTCTAAGTCCTCCATTACTTCATATACCATTCTCTTTATTTCCTCTCCTACTTCCAGAATTTCCTCTTTAGTTAACAACTTAACAAAAGTTCTCTCCCGCTCTTTATCATTATAATTCACAGTTGGTTTCATATAATGTATTCCAACTCCGTCTACCAAAATATTTTTAGAATACAGAAGCATAGCGGCATAATATGTAATCTGTTTATAATAATGGTCATTCATACTCTTCGGCAAACTATTACTAAATTTTTTGTCTACTAATATTTTCTTACCGTCAATTTCAAAAATCTCATCAAGCCTCCCACCAAAATCTTTTACTGGAAAATCTATCCATACAGGAGTTTCGTGCATTTCTGTTATCGGTGTTTCGTGCAACTTAGTACCTATCCACATTCTTAAAATTCCTTCATCATCAACTGGAGGAACTTTGTCGGCATACTTTTCTTCATACCAAACTTTCCTTAGACAACCATAAACAAAACTACTAACGTGAAATATACTTTTATCACGTTTAGCTTGTTCTTCGTCCATCCATTTTCTAACTCCCTCTCTAAACTTCTCATTAATTTTATCTGCTATTTCCTCTTCTTCACTATTCATCTACATTCCTCACAAATTTAAATATAGAACTCCACTTTCTTTTTTACTAACAAAATACTTTTCAATGGCTCTAATTTCAATTTCATTACCACTAGACTTAATGTACTTCTCGTACTTATCTTCTTGTATTGTACCTCCACTACTACTTATAGTAAAAAAGTCCATAACATCATAGAACGCTTTAAGAGCATCTTTTGTCAAAACTTCATAACTCCTTATTATAAAAGAAGCCCCATTAGTATTCTTCTCATATCTCCCTGCCAATAATAGAAAGTCTGCTTTGTCTAACCCGTCTACAAACTCTTTAGTCTCAAATACAAATGCCTCCACAATTCCTGTTGGGTCTGCCATTTGATAAACCCCAGCATACTTCAATACTCTCTGAGTATGCTCAGTACATATTTTCTTTCCGCACACCGCACATACTTCTTTCGAAGAAGTCCTTAGTTTGACAATTTTAGTCACAGCTATAGTTGCTGGAATTTTATCTTCCAACTTTGCTATAGGTCTGTAAGGAGCTATATACTTTGTCTTCTCCACTATAACCTCTCCCAGAACACTCTTCTTATAGAGTCTCACTATTGCGTCTTCGTTGCTAATCAAATATGGGTAATTTATACTAGCCCATTTCTTTACAGCCTCTAAATCCATTTCATTCTACCTCCAATTTCTTCGTTGTTATTTCTTTAGTCTTTATAAGTCTTTTTCTTGGTTTCTTTTTTCGCTCTAACATACTCATTCCTACTGACAGTAGTATTCTGTTTACTGGCTGAACGATAGCCGAGTTCCAATAAAAGTCATAGTCAACTAACGAACTATAACTCTCTAAAGAAACTCCTTCTTCAACTGGTATTGGCTTTCCTTTTTCTCCGAGTAACCACCTTAACTCAAATAGTCTTGCTCCATTCGGAGATGTTATTCTATATTTCTTCCTGTCTCTAGTTACTCCATTCTTGTTTGTAAAACTCTCAGTAGAAACTTCAATTTCATAATTCAATGCCTCAGCTACTTTAACTACAGTAGTCTTGGACTTATACTCTTTCTCAGAGTCGACCACCTTCTCTTTCAGTAATTCTTCTATTGGTATACTATTAAACCTTTCCTCTATACTATTTAAGTAAGAATGAATTTCTGCCTCACTCTTATTTTCCACTAACAAATAATTAAACAAAGTCTTCTCAACTTCTTTCGTTATTGGTATACTCTCGCTTCTTATTATCTCCACCCCAGTAGACTTTAATTCTCCTTTAGAGTCAATTCCTACATACCTCTTCTTAACACTCTTTCCACTATTAGAAACCATTACTATCATTTTGTGGAAATACTTTTCTACCTTAACCTGATATGGAAATAACTTTTTATTTATTATTTCTACCATAGACTTAGCTTTGTCTTCCTCTACATTAGTTATAAACACACTATCAGTATCACTCAATATAACTTCAAACCCGAATAACTCTACTAAAGCTTGAAGTTTCTCCCGCACTTTCCTAGCGTTTTCAGTAATAAAATTTCCCATATCAGTATTAGCATAACGGTAATACTGATTTTGTAAAACTCCATACCAGCTATTACTCATAACTTTCAAAGCCTTTTGGGCTATGTCGTGAACGTCATCCTTAGTCGTTGAATAAAGATTTTTCTCTTCCGCCCTCATTTCTAAAAACTTTCGTATGAAATATTGAACTAATTTCCAAACTTCCATATCTCTACCCAGCCAGCTATTGTACATTACTACACTAGGGTAAAGGTGGTCTAAGTCTATTCCAGCTACTTTCTGGTGAACTCCAGACTTGGTTGTAATAATTGTAGCTCCTTCAAGTTTACCTACCGCTCTAACATTATAGTCAAACAATACCTTTCCTTGAGGCTGTAACTCCTTAATAAATAAATTATCAGCTAACCTAGTAGGACTAATTAAATTAGGAATAAGCCCAGCATATGACCCAATTCTAAATATTATCTGGTGAATTTTAGTTTTCTCTATAATACCTCTTAGCAGTCTAACGTCCTGCTCATTATACACTTCCAACTCCTTCATAGGAATTTCATCAAACTTTCCACTTAACTCTATCTTCTTACCTAACTCTTCCTCAGCCGAAGCCGCATTCAAACTCATTAACTTCTTTTGCATATAACGAGCGTATATCTCCATAGCATCAATTTTCAATAAAGCATTCCACCTAGTAACCAACTTACCCTTCTCGACCATAGGAATGTCTTTCTCCATTCTCAAATAGTCATACCCATTACCATTCCACGCAAAAATAGTACTTATTTTATTTTTCTCCATAAACTCTAAAAACGAAGACATATTATAAAATGGGTAATATTTATCCTCCAATGAAGTTATAACCCCAATTAAACTAATCTTTGCTTTCTGTTCTTCAATATCAATATAAGCATACCTTTCTACATTATAAGTAAAATTAACTATACCATCTGCCCCTAACCTTCTCTCTAGGTATGGTATATTTCCTTCTGCCGAATAAGAACTTTTACTTCTTAACCTTCCAATTTCTTCTGGAACTTTAGTAACTATTTTATAAAAGGGCATTTTAATATAACCATTATCTGTCAATGCTTCTTTCTCTTCATAAGTACAACTTTCTATTAAAGCTAACTCATCAGCTTTTAACTTACCACTAGTAAGAAAATTAACTCCAGAATAAAAATAAGGAAGCTCTAGTTGGGCATATGAATAACTTATTATTTCTCCGTCATTAAACGTTACATCAACAAATCCTCTCTTCTCTCTGCTGTAGGTTAAATTAACTACATTATCTAGTTTCATTCTTTAACCTCCTAACAGCTACGTTTACAGAAGGATAAAAAGGACACAGCCTTTTTCGCCCAACATAACTACAAATATCATCCTCTACTCTATCACAACTAAAGCTAGACATTTCTCTCTCCTTCAAATAATTTATCTGGTAGTCAGTTATACTCTCACTATAATCATTTGCCAGTTTTAAATATTCTCTCAGGTCTTTCTCCTTACCTATATTAATTAAAAAGGTAGCTAAGTGTAACCTTTCGCTATGATTTAATTCTCCTTCTTCACTAAGCATTTTAATACTATTAGTTATACAAGGAGGGTAATTAACTCCATACTTACTCTCCCAACTAATTTCGGCTTTCGGGGTTGGTATTTTCTTTTTTTCTTCTATTTCATTCGGCAACAAGTTAAGTTGCTCAAATGAAATTTTAGGTACAGAAGTAGTACTTACTGAAACTAATTGTTCAGGTTTATCACTTTTTCCCAAAGAAGCTAAGTCAATTAATACCATTGTTTTCCCACTCTTAGAATTTATAGAGTTAGGTACTCTAGCTACTCTACTAACGTCTCCCAATACACTTGGGTCTAAATATTCTTTTATTCCATACTTTTCAACTAACTGCCGTACATATTCTTTGTAAAGTCCCTTCCCATTTATTTCATAAAGCAAGTCAACAAATAAATGATAACCTACTCCACTATAATAGCATCTACTTATATGAGGAAATTTACTATAGACTTTCTTAACTTTCTCAAAGGCTTCTTCTGTTCCATTAGTCTTTCCGTCCACATCAAAATATATTGTGTCATACTTTTCATAAAACCTTTGCTTCAAATTAAAGACAGACATATACTCGTCCACATCTTTCCAACCTGAAATTAACTCTTCCTCATTCTTAACTATAACTCTATTTAACCCCAACTCTCTCGGAAATACATTTTCCTTTCCTCTACACCACAAATTTATCTGTGTGGAAAATTTCTCTGAAAATTCTTTAGAAGTTAACATTAATTATATTCACCTCGAATTTATAAATCATTAGAGAAGGTTTTCTCTCTTCAAAGGTGTAAATCATTGTCATCACCATATTCTTTCATTTAATAGATTCTAACTCTGCTTCAGAAGAGTCTGACATCCCTGCTGTTCCATTAATCTTTATCCAGCTAAACAATTCCCAATCTCTTGCTATTGGAGTCCTTACTGCTGTTACTTTTCTATAGTCAGCCCAAGTCTTTCTTAGAGGCTTCTCCCAGTAAAGTATATGCTTACTGTAATACTGTATTGTCTTTCCGCCCCTCATAGTAGGATTGTTATGGAATATGTCAGTAGGATTCTTACTCGAATGATTAGTTATTATTGAAAAAGCATTAGTCTTTTCCATATACTGCATTAGTCCATATAGCATTATACTTTCAGCATCAGCCCTTCCACTAAAATTCTGAACATTCCCAGTAAACTGTAACTTAATTGGTGAAGAAAAACTATCAACAACCACAGCTACCTTTCCTTTCAACTTACCAAACTTCTCATATATTGTTTCTTTCTCGTCAACTTTCCCACCTAGAGAAACGTTTATTTTATTCTTGTCATACTCTACGGAAATATTATAACCCAAGTACTTTACAAATTCCTCTACTGTAAAAGCCTTATGATAAAGAAACTTATCATCGTCACTATCTTTCAACCCATACTTAGTTTTATACAAAGGAAACCATTTTTCCCATACTCCTTTAAAGCCTCCTTCTGTGTCAATCCAAACTACTCTATAGCCCTTACTAATTAAACTAGCAATTTCTCCTATAAGAAAAGTAGTTTTGCCAACATTAGGCTCTCCATACAAAGCGTATATTTCTTGTTCTTCGTAGCCTTTACCTATCAACTTATTAATTCCGCTCAAATAACTCTCTATCATAATAACTTCTCCGTTCTTTCTCTATTGTTTTTCCTTATTTAATTCTTCTTTAATTTGAAGAATATGCTTACACTCCTTACTCCTAAATAAAAAACTCGGACAAGTGCATCTCCACTCTCCGAAACTGTTTTCACTAACAAAATAATTTTTTGTGTTTCCTTCAACTAAAAATAAATTAATATCTTTAGCTTGAAGTAACACATACCAACGCATAATTATTACTCTTATGGTTTCTCGAAATAATAATATGTACCTGCTGGTGAGGTTTTCGTCTTTATTATTGCCCGAAGCTTGTTGCCATTCTCAAATACATCTTTTTTTGCTAGTATTTGTTTTACTAGAACTTTAGCCCCTGTCTGTATTTTTCCTTTGTCTGTTACAAGAATGAGATTATCGTAATCTCCTTTCCTGCCGGGTCTCTTCTCTATACTGTAGGACTCAATTATTATTGGTATATTGAGTACCTCTATAGGCTTCAGATACTTCTCTTTTGGCTCTTCTTTCGGGGGTGGTTCAAATTCAACTATTTTTGTCATTTCATTTTCCTCCTTTTTCCCTATCGGTATATAATATTTAAAAATTCTTAGGAATAAGCTGTTACGCTTGAAATTTGACTCCATATATCTTTCGGGAAATTAACCAATGTCAAATACAACCCTGTCGAATCTATATTAACTTGTGAAATAAATAAATTATTCCATTCTCTCCCATCAACAAATTTTGCCGTAATATTAACATTACTCCCTACATTAAGAAAAGTTGTAGCATTAGTCGCACTCAAACTATACCATACATCTATCTCTCTATAACCCTCTTCAAACCTACTCAAAGCTACATTAGCTAAATTCTCCAAAGAAACAGACATACCATTAGCCCAAGTACCTCCTCCATTAACACTTAACCAACTTAAATCAACCTTCTTCGCTGTAGCAGAAGCCCCACTTATATTAACTGAAGCTACTGTTGAACTAAGAACTGTAGTACTAAATTTTTGGCAGGTTGTAAAAGAATTAGTAGTACTGCATACAGTTGTAGTCTGTAAAGAGTTTGCTATTAAATTAACTGTGTTATAAAAGTAATTAGTATCATTTACTGTAGTACTGAAAATACAATTTACGTTTTCAACTATAGTGGTAGAATTTGCCCCTAACAGAGGTTGCAAGTGCAAAGTGTTACTATTGTCCAAGTACGTTCCATAACCGAGTATTGTTGCTAATTGTAATAACTCATAATAGAAAGATTGTGTACTAAAAACTTCAGCAGAAAACCCTCCATAACCAATATTCGAAGTGTCATAATTAACTGTAGAATAACTAACTAACTTCCCGAACATAGTAGCTAAATCTACTGGACTATAAGGAGACCCTACATTTGTTTGAAGTCTAGTACCAGCTAAATAATATAGTCCGTCATATGCCTGAACTTTATACTGCATATTACTCTGCATATTAATATTATTAACTACTCCACTAAATACTAAATTGTTATATAAGTAAAATTGAACTGGACTTCCTACTGTCATAAAGGTAGTACTTCCATTAGTAGTACTATACATATACCTTTTAACTACAGTAAAATCTAATTCTCCGGCTACATCAATATTTCGCTCAGAAGAAATATTCATAGCGTGAACATTTCTACCGTTTACTAGTACTGTAAAAGGTAATGAAGTTGTTGAAGGAGAAGCTGAAGTGGAAGTTTTTGTTCCTGTTAAATAATTATGCATAGTAAGAGTGTCCTTTATATTTAAAGTCAATGTAGCAACTGGAGCTACTAATAAAGTAATAGTGTTACTCAAAGGCAAAGTATACCTGTAACCTTTGTCATATACCTCCAAGTTTATAGTATAAGTACCGTCACTAGTAAATGTAGTACTAAAAGTAGAGCTAGTAAAGTTTCCGTTAGAAATATTTGTTTTTCCGTCTAAGTACCAAGTATAAGAATAATTTCCACTTCCGTCCACAATATTAGAACTCCAAGTTATTACTACGTTTGTATTTCCCAAAGTAGGACCACTTATACTAACTGAAGGCTTATTCACTTCTTTTATTTCTACGAAAGAACTATTAATAGAATGTAAAGCAGAATCACTCACGTGTGCAAACACATAATAAAGTCCTGCAACAGTAGTACTAAAATTCATTACCTGAGTACTAGAAATTAATATTGCCCCCGAAGTACTTTCACTAGTATTGTAATACCAAGTATAACTATATGGTGGAAACCCATATACTCCATTAACCATAAAAGCATCAGGTACTGTTACTACTGTAGTAGAATATTGAACTTTAACTTCTGCCCCAATACCTTGAACTACCTGTATTTGAATTATATTACTGTCCTGAACTACGTGAGTGTCTAAGTCTTCTACCTGACAATAAACGTTATATGTTCCTGTAGCAGTAGTACTAAAACTAAAATTAGCCCCACTCCCACTACTCTTCTCAATACCATTAACATAGAAAGCATAATTAAAATTAGAACTCCCCTGAGAAACATCAGTAAATGTTACTGTAGAACTAGTCAAAACTATACTCTTGTTGGCACTTAATACAGAAGTAGGATAATCATAAAACGAAGTATTAATAGTAACCTTATCTCCAGACCCATTTTTGTCTTTCACACTAACCCCTAATATATTACTCCCAGCTATAGTAGTACTAAAATTCAAACTAAGTGTACTCCCAACTACATTTGCTGTTGAAGAATAAAACCAAGTATAATCATAAGGACTCACTCCACCGCTCACATTAGCATAAAAAGAATATTGCCTCCCTACAATTCCCCCACTCAAACTAGAAGGACTAATAGTAACACTAACTGGAGACTTAATAACAACATTAACCGGAGAAGTAGACAATGACTCTTTAGTCTCAACTGACTCTACTAAAGCGAATAAAACATAATTTTGCCCAACATTATAAGTAGTACTAATTGAATAAGTAGAAGTTTTAACCCCAGTACTAACCCCATTCTTATACCAAGTATAATCATAAGCTGTCGCAACCCCTCCACCATAACCATAAGCTCTAAGAGTAGTACTAAGTTTAACCCCAGCCGTACCTTCGACTAATGTAGTAGAAATTGAAACTGTTAGTGGGTCATTCCAAAATAGTCCTATTAAGTTTGAAGTAGAATAACTCGGAGTAGTACTAATTCTATTTGCCATTACAGAAAATACATAAGTTGTAGCGTTAACTCTGTCAGTATAATTAGCCCCTAGTATTGAAAAGACCGGAGGACTAGTAGAAGAAAGAACAACTGTAGAAGCTAATATAGACTTACTTGGAATATTATTAGTATAAAAAGCATAAGAAAAATTAGTTTGCACTATAGCGTTCTGTCTCCATTGAATATAAGTCAAAAATAAAGGATTTTCCAAAGGAGACAAATAATACCATTTAGTCGAAGAAGTACTATTAGCTAATTCTCCAACATCAGAAACCGTTAATACCGCCCCAAATATATTTATTACTTGAAAAGAATAAACTGAACTTGTACTATAATTACTATAATAATCTTTATAAGCAAACTTAAGCTCATATCTTCCTAAACTATTGTCGTTTGGGCTTGAGGTAGGACTTATAGTAAATGTAGTAGAAGCATTATCAGTAGAATTACTTATAACTGTAGTGCTGACAAATGTAGTACCATTAAGGTCTGTATAATAAGTTAAATACTCATAAGGATATGCATTATCCTGAACTGTACTTACAGTAAATTTAATACCTACATCTGCTCCAACTATAGCTATAGTAGTACTTTCACTTACTGTTATACCAATAGAGTTGGAATATGGCAAAGTAGTAGCTGGGTTATAAGATTGACTGTACTCCACCTTATTAGTCCCATTACTAGCTTTTACTTCTACACTAGCATTATACGCAGTCTGGGGATGTTCTATTACTACACAATAAGTAGTTCCTTTTATTGAACTATCTCCATTCCACGTAGTAGTAAATGGAGCTATTCCAGTAACATTTTCTACTGCAAAACAATATGTATTTCCAACATTCATAGGGTTTCCATTCTTAACATATGAAGTACTCTTAAACCCAACACCAGTAGTCGAAGCTACTGAAAACCAACCATACCCAGTAAAAACTGAACCACTTGTATTATCTCCCCACAATAATGTAGTACCAGAAATTACCCAAACATTCTTAGAAGCTGACTTATATTGTCCAGTATTATCTACTTCTACTTCTACAGAAAAATTCTGAGGAGAAATAGTCGAACTATAATAAGCTCTAGTTGTAGCAATAGTACCAGTAACAGTACTTAAACTACTTATTTGAACTCCATTTATAAACCCATATATAGTTGCGTTATCTCCACCAGCTACTCCCAAACTAACTTGTGTTGTTGTTCTTCCCATTAGCCCAAAACCTCTCCAATAAATATGGTCATACTATATCTCCACTTAATAGCCCCAGCATCTTCCTCTACAGTAAACTCATTAACTACTCCATTAAACCTCATATACCCACTACCTAAAATCTGGTTATTAAAATTATACTTCTCAGTAATTATATTGTTAGTACTACTAGAAGCTCCCCAAACATTAGTAACATCATATACTATTTTCGCAGAAGGATTAGCCGTAGTAAAAAACTCCAACATAAATGCAACATCCAACATTTGTACACTCTCCCAATTCAATGCAATAGCCAATGAAGGACCCGTAAAGTTTAGTAAGAAAGGAGTATTTTGTGTTGGTATAGGCATTTGAGTTAAACCATAAGAAGCTGTATATTTTGTAGTAAGCCCAAGCAAATTAGAATAGAAAGGGTAATGGTCTACTGTTCCTATAGCCACGTTAGAGTCATAACTAGCATTACCATAAAATTGTGAAGTAGTAGGCAAAGTTTCATCTATTCTCATTAAGTAACTCTGAATTGTACTATCACTTACCATCTTTGTAATCTCCCTGTTCTCTTTTCTATTTCAAGCATTACCTGATTAGCAAAATCTTTAGGTGACTGCATACTATTACTTCCATTAATTGTTATATTAAAAGTATGCCCACCAAAACTCTGATTAGCTGGCACTACTGTTTCTCCCGAATGAAGAACAGCTAACCCTCCAGAAACTATTGCCCCTCCATTAGCTAAGTGAGGCAAACTAGAAAACCACGAGACAGGATTAAGTTTATTAGCAAACCCAGAAAATACTCCAACTATACCAGAAACAAAATTCTTTACTAAGTCATTAAACAACCCCACAAAATAATTATATATTCTTACAGGCAAACTCAAAATAAAATTACCTAGCTCTCCAAGACCATTATGTACTATACTATTCAAAGCGTTTACATAACCTATAATTTGTACTATGTCAGACCTAAAGATGTCATAAGTAGCCCTAAGTATATTTACAGCCGGAGTAAAAACTTCTTTAAATACTGCCCCTATTCCTTTAATTATTGTCGGAGAAATAGTAAACATAAATGTTACAAACTTAATAACCTGAGTTAAAATTCCCTGAAAAGTTTTGCTACTTATAATACTAGCTAGTCCCATTAATACTGGTGCTAAGAAAGCCATTAAAATTAAACCTATAGGCAAAAATATTAACTGAAACATATTCCCTATAGCATCAAGTATTATTCTAACTGGTTTAAGTTGTGTTATAATTCCAAAAATTCCTGCGGCTATACTAGCTACCCCTGCTAATAATTTGTTTCCTCCTTTAGAAGCTTCCTCTCCTTTCTTCTTCTCTTCTTCTTTAGGTAGTTTAGGTACTCCAACTTTAGCTTCCTTAACTTCTCCACTAACTTTAACATTAAATGTTTTCCCAAGAATATTTCTAATTCTACTATAAACATTTTCTAAATTCTTAACAACTCCAGTTTTAAGAGACTGCCCAATAAGAGAAGCACCCTTAACCATATCATCGCCAATAACCCCACTAAGAGCTTTAGAAAGCTTTGACTTTAATACGTTTACATCTTTATCATCAGTAACTATAGATACTTTTACTTGAACCTTTTCTGCCACGACTGCTTATTATAAAGTCTATTATAAACTTTATGAAGGAACACTTTTATGCAAATTCTTCTTATATTCCGAGTTAGCTATCATTTCAATAACTTCTAGCAATGTTCCTATTAATATTCCTATAATACCCCAAATTAATAATACATAGTCTACTGCCGCCCAAACTCCAACATAATTATAATTAAGCAAAGTCATTACTCCATAAAAGAAGAATGGCACTACCGCTAAAATAAAATATAGAAAGTCTGCTCCAAAATTACTAGGAACCTTACTATAATAATTACAATCTCCATTCTCTCTTTGACCCATAGCATATATAATTGATATACCAATGCCTATAAATATGCCAAAAAAGTAAATATAAAATATATCTCCAAACCAAGTCAAATTAGAAGCGGCTAAAAATATATTACTAACTTCCCAGAATATAACTAACATTATTAACCCAAGTATAGCCCCAATTCTCAAAGAATACCTGCTTAGTCTATAAAACATTCTAACAACAAAGAAAGGCAGTCCAACAAACAAAGACAGTATTACAGCCAATATAGTTATTCCTTCTGCGGCTTTTCCAAACTCATTCAATATATCTGTCATTTTTATCCCCGAAAGTGTATTATGAAAAAATATATAAAAATTTCTATTTCGAAAATTGTTTGTTCATAAGTTCTTTGTCGTCTTTGAGCAATTTAATAAAATACTTAATTTTTCTATAAGGCATACTCCTAAACTCCTCTCCACTTATATGAAGGTCTCTAGCAAAAATATACTCTAACTCCCACTCATTCTTTACTGTCTGAGAGAGCTTCACGAAAGGATGAGTCTTCTAGCCCACTCTCCTCCAATGCTATCTCCTCTAAATGTCTACCAATCTTCGCAGGAAGGTCTCCCACCTTGCCCTCACTAAGAGTTACTGCTAGCCCCGCAATCTCCCTCTGTAACTTAAAAATATTAAGCTGAGAGTTCACTACAGTACCAACCATCTTAGTCTCTGAGCATCTCTGCAAAACACTAGACATTTCATCATACGTTATTTCTCTTATTTTAGCCGTTATTTTCTTTCCGTTAACTTCTATTATTTCCTCTCTCATATTCCTCTCTCCTACGTTGTTACTTTAATATTTCTAGCCTTAAAATTAAACTCATCAACTATCGGGTCTACTGGAGTAAATGTCATACTACCGTCATTCCAATACATACCTTCTATAGTTATAATATAAGGACTTGCCGTTCCTCCTATTGTCAAAACTAAAGTATAAGAATTAGTACTACTCTGAGTAGTCGAAGTAGTAAGTATATGCTCAATCAAATTACTATCGTGCAATATATCCATCTTTCCACTAACTTCTAGTTTCTGTGGTACAAACCCTACATATTCTATTGAACCCAGTCCATAATAGAATTGCAAATTGTTCTTAATGTTTATTGTTAATTCTTTTATAGGCTGAACGCTAAACGTAGTACTACCATATTTTCCGTTATAAACTACCTGAACATTAGCCCACGTAGTAAAATCAATAGGATAACTTAAAGTACCTCCAGCTTGGAAAGTAGAAGGCAATGCCGTACTACTCTGGTAATTAACGGTCTGTCCTTTTAGAGAAAGTTTAACATCACAAGTTTCACCTTCTTTAAAAGATAAATCAGCCGTGTCAACAACAAATCCTTTAGCAATATAATAATAACCCTTTTCATCTTGCAAATCCATAAATGCACTCTTTAACTCCCCAACCTCATCTGGTATTGTCCAATAATCACCAGAAGTACTAGAAACATAGTTAAGCATTAAATTAAGCCAACTCTTATTGTCTGTAGCCATAGTAAAATTAGCTGAAGCAGAAACTTCTAAACCTTTACTATAAAATAATTGAGCCGCCCTGCTTCCCAGCCTATATAAACCTTCAAATTGATTCTCCTGCTTAAAATCAGTAATAGACATTTGTACACCTAAAACACCTAATGTAGTACCTGCACCACTACCGAATGCAGTTTCTTGCCCAAATGAAGCCTGAAATACACTTGCTGGAAAAATAGTTGGAGTCGTCATATTATGCCTTTATTAGTTACTTCCTTATAAACTTTAGTGCCATAAATTTTTTCTCCAAGAAGGTCTTTCTAAAGCTTCCTTAACCTCTTTCACTGTTACTCCACTTATTTCTATAGATGTCTCTTTAGTATTATAACTAACATTCTCTCCAAACTCGTCTTCTAATATACTATACAAAACCTCTCTAACCTTCCTCAAAACTCTTCTATGAAACAACTTAACCTCTTCACTACTCATTAATATTCTCCCCTCTGCAAGAAAGTAGTTTTAACACTCTCCGGCTGTAAAATTCCAATTAAAATTTCATAAGTCTTAAACAAATACATAACATCCCCGCAAGTATACAAGTCTAATGTCAATATACCCTTCTCTGGAAAGGTATGAAAACTAACGTGACTCTCCGAAATTAAAACTATCCCACTAACTCCTACAGGAGAAAACTGAAAATAATCAGAAGATATTTTTGTTAACTTACCCTCAGCTATAGCCTCTTCCACTATATTCTTTATTGGTTGAATTTTCTCCAGAAAAATAGCATTCACTCCATATAAGTCTGCTATAAGATGCCCACCTACGGCTTGCATCATCGTCTTCCTCCGTCATAATTACGGTAGTAAAACATAGTACTAAAAGTTATTCTAACCTCAAGACATCCAGCTTCTAGTCAATATTCTATAACCAAGAACCGCATCCTCAAGTTTCTTTATTTCATCACTAATCCAGTCGTAGAAACGTTGCATTTCAATACCCCCAACATTTTCAGCAACCTGAGCAGTATAACGCTCATTGTCTAGAAACATCTTAGCACTTTTATACAAAGCTAAATTATATATCTGCCCATCCATATAAGGAGTCTGGCTAGTATTATACCCATAATAATATTGTATTCTAACTTCATAACCCATATACCAGTACCACCCTATTATCCACAAAATTCCATTCTCATCATCAAACCAATAACTACCCCACCTAGCCTCAACCATAGTACCTATCCAATTACTATATTGAGTACCATTCCAAATTCCTAATTGAACGGCAGTATGAGTACTACTAGCAGGAATAACAGGATAATGTTCTAAATAAACTGGAGCCCCAACCAAGTACCAACCCAAGTAAGAAGGTTTACTTATACTATAGGTCTCGACCTGACTCAACACTTTCCCCCAACTTCTCCCTGTTATAGTATCTATATAACTACAATTTGAAGGTATAATAATAGTATTAAGCAAAGTTATGTCGCTATTATACTGGGTAGTAGAAGTATACAAATTATCTATTTTTAAAAACTTTAATACATCGTCTGCTGTTACGTAATAATTTGCAGTTGTTCCACCGTTCCATTGAAATCCCATTATTCTTTTCTCCTATTTATTAGAGTCATAGCTAATGCTAGTTTTGACATAAAAAAAGAATAACAAACTCTAATTTAAACTTACCGGAATATACCAGTCTGAAGCTCAGAAAGCTCGAAGGCGTATCCTACTGTTGAAGTAGTACTCACGGAAGCTGAGACTGTTATAGTGAGAACTGTATCAATAGGATATTGCGTGTTGAAAGGTGCAAATACTATTCCAGCCCCTCCTAGAAATGAAGTCGTTGAGACTGTAGTACTAGGAGCGAATGAAGAATTGAAAGAACTGACTGCTGAAATCTTTATAGAACCATCTCCGCTAGCTACATCAGTACCATACTCAAAAGCTTTAACAAAAACATTTCCAGTACTTTCCACTATATAAGTAGTAGAAAATATTGACGCTCCTTTACTAAAAGAGCCTGAACCTATCAAAACTTTAGGAAAACTAGCCTGTGCATTCAGAGTACTTATTTCGCTTGTATCTATGACCATACTCCATAATTAGACGCTACTATTTAAACCTTATTCAATTAAAGCTCACAAGTTCCGTGAGCGCAAGTTACATTAGGGTCTAATGGAATTTCCAAAGGCAACTCTAAATTAACTTCTTTCTTTAGAGTCTTTAAAACCTGAGTACTCTTACTTCCATCTCTGAATATTGTTATACCCTTACAATTTAATTCCCTAGCCATAAGATAAGCCTTTTCAACGTCCTCTACCGTAGCTGAGTTAGGCATATTAATAGTCTTACTAACCCCACTATCACAATAATTCTGAAATACTGCCTGCATCATTATATGCCACTCTGGAGAAATTTCGTGAGCAGTAACATACAACTCTCTCAAGTCTTCTGGAATTTCTTTTATATTACTAAGGTTTCCACTCTCTGCTATTCTATTAATTAAACTCTCACTATATATTCCTCTCTCTCTCAACTCCCTCTCTAAATACTTATTCTTCTCCACAAGAGTATGAAGCCCACCATTTACTCCCATAGCGTCATAATCTCTCTTATAAGCTAAAGCAAAATAAGGCTCTATACTAGAAGAACAGTCTGCTATTATACTTATAGTCCCAGTAGGAGCTATACTCTGAACTGTAGAATTTCTTCTAGGAATTTCTATTTTACCAGCAGTATACTTGTTTCCTTTTGCTGTTGTAATTTTTTCTGTACTATTCGGAAAAGGATACTTCTCTATGGCTAATGCTTCTGACATTTTGTAAGACTCTTCGTGCAATGTCTTCATTACGTATTCTCCCATATTTAATGCCTCAAGAGAATCATATTTAATTTTCATAAGGACTAACATATCTGCAAATCCCATTACTCCAAGTCCTATTTTTCTTCCAATTCTATTCATTCTTCTTACGTTCTCTATACCCATTTCATTTGCATCAATAACATCATCAAGAAATCTAACTGCTAGCCTCACTACACTTCTAAACTCCTCTTCCTTAAACCTTCCATTCTCATCAACAAATTTAGATAAATTAATACTTCCCAAGTTACAAGACTCAAAAGGATGCATAGGAACTTCACCACAAGGATTAGTACCCTCTATATCACCATACCCCTCCAAATAATTATCTCTATTGGCTGTATCAACAAAAAATAGACCGGGGTCTCCCGACTTCCAAGCATTATAAGCTATTTCTTTAAACAACTTCTTTGCACTTATTTTCCCAGCAATTTCCCCAACCTCAACAGAATGAGGATTCCTTAATTTTATTTCTCCGTCATTTCTCAATGCTGTAAAAAACTCTTCGTCTACAATAACACTAACATTAAAATTTCTCAGTATTGTATTTTCACTGTCCTTTAATGTAACAAACTTAAGAATATCGGGATGGTCATATCTGAGCATTCCCATATTAGCCCCTCTTCTTTTACCTCCCTGTTTTATTTCTTCTGTTACAGCATCAAATATTTTCATAAAACTTATTGGACCACTAGCTACTCCCTGAGTACTCCTAACAAAATCATTCTGAGGTCTCAAGTTACTAAAATTAAAACCTGTACCTCCACCTGTTTTATGTATTAAAGCTGTCTCCTTAACTATGTCAAATATACTCTCCATATTGTCTTCTATGCCCAACAAATAACAAGCTGATAATTGGGCGTTAGGAAGTCCAGCATTCATAAGTGTAGGAGTATTTGGCAGAAACTTTAACTTACTCATAAAGTCAATAAACTTTTTAGAATAAGAAATAGCATTCCCACCATACTTAGAAACATACTCCCTGAATGTCAAAGGATTTTTATCTCTGGGTGGAGCTTCTGCTATTATATTATTCAAAACCTTTTCGGCTTTAGCTATATTCAATTCTCCAAAATACCTCAACCCATTTCCAAGCTCTTTCTTAAAACTAATATAATCATAACACAACTCAATAACTCCTATTGCTTTCCCAACTCTTTCAAACAACTCTTTTGGAGTTTCAATAATATTTCCATTTTTATCTCTCAGCAAATACCTACTCTCTAAAATTTCTAGACTATTCTTGGGCAACTTAAGCTCGTCAACTATATTCATTCTCTCAACAACTCTCCTTGCTAAACTCCTCTCCTCTCTATAGCTGGAATAAATGTTCGCCAAAAGAATATTATGTTCTCTTAACACTTCAACAACTACATCCTGTAATTTCTCTACTCCTATTATGGAGACCTCTCCCAGTCTCTTCTCAACTTCTTCGGCATATTTCTTAGCCTCACTCATATTACTCAAATTACTAGCAATCATAGCTTTGTATATTGCCTTAGTAATTTTCTTTATATCATACTTAACAGTCTTACCATTTCTCTTAATTACTTCGGTTATCATTCTTCCCCATTCCCTTTGAGTATTTATTCGTTTTTTTATTCTAAAAATACTAAATTAATAAACTTAAGCATACATACCGTCATCATCTTCAATTCTTCCTCTGTCCTCTAATGTAAACTTAACAGCCGCTTTTAAAACGTCAAATGTTCCAACTACATAATCAACCAAAGAATCTACATAATCACTATAACTTCCAACACTCTTATTCATAGAATTAAGAATAGAATAAGCCTTCATAGTATCATACTCATTCGAACTTTTATGTGAAAGAGACATTACGAAATTAGTATCAACATATTCTCCTTCGTCAGTATACTCTACTATAGACTCAATTTTAAAAATGTCTACTTTGAAAGTACTCACACTTATGTCCATACCACTAAAATACTAACTAATACTTAAAAATACTCAATTATAAAAAAATAATAAAGCCTCCAAAAAAACTAGGAGGCAAATTGTTTAATGATTTTAGCCTGTAATATCTCTGATTTTAGCAAGAGTGCCCGGGAAACGGGATACGTTTTCACCAATGGTGTAATACATTCCCTCATATGCCAACTGTTGTAGCAGTATGAAGTCTCTGCTTGTAGTCTCAAGATAAGTCGTTGGGTTAAGAACCTGTACTCCAAGTCTTCCGTAACCATATCCTTCTGTATCAGTCGTGTCCAAGAAATACATATTCTCGAACTTACCGTTACTTGAAGGTGTGTTTACAGCTTTTATCAGAGGCAGACCAAAGACCGTGCTTACCTGAACTCCACCAATTACACCTTCTCCACTCTCTATACCATTAAGGTCGTACTTCACAAGAGTTTCACTCATTGGGAAATATTCTACCCTGCTCTGGAAGAGATTGGTTACTTTTGCATAGGTGTTATAACCAGTCATTACAACGTTAGCGTTTGACCCATTTATTGCCGCTCCCTGTATAGTTGAAAGCAAAGTGCTTACTGCTATATTGGCGGGGGTAAATGTGTCACTAACGGCTGTAAATGTTCCCTTGTCATTCTTCTCCATAGCTGTACTACCACTAACAACGAAAGCATCATAGACACTAGGTCCCTGACCTCTCTGAGGTAATGCTCCCAGCCACGGGTTAATAACCTGATTAATAGTAGGCGTAGTAGTTGCACTAAGACCAGCCGCTATAGCTTCGGGGTATGAAGATATTATTCTGTCTATACTCTCAAACTGTAGTCTTCCACTTCCTGAAACTGAAGTTGCAACTGTAGTACCAACCGCTTTCTGACCTATCTGTTCGTTCAACAGCTTGACGTGTTCTGTAGCATAGAAGTTTCTTATTACGTCAAGGTTACCATAAATATCATCCATCGACTCGGAAGCCAACTGTTGTGCAACCTGTGAGGTTTCAAACGTGTTAATGGCAATTTTCGGAGTTATCTTTATGACATTTATGTTAGGTATTGTAGGCGTAGGCAGACTTGAAGTTTCACTAATAGCCATAGTGGAAGCTGTTCTAGTATAGCCCTGTATCGTTCTGAAACCTGACTTGTCCCAAGTAAGCTTAGGCATAGCTGAAAACCAGTTTGCTTCTGTGTTAAGCTGATACCAAGCCTGAGAACCGTAAATAGGATTCCAGACTCCAAGACCCTGTCCTGTGTTGATTATTGCTTTCTGAATACTAGGATATTCTCCAAGTGAGAAATTAGGCTGTGCCGCATTACCTTCGTAATACGTTAGTATGTCCTGAAAAGTTAATGCTCGTGTTCTTACCAACCGAACACACCTCCATTCTGAATACCAATAACATCCCTAGCTTTCTTCTTTCCTTTAAGAATGTCTGCTATATCTGAATTAGTTTTCTCAGTTTCTCCTTTCTCAACAGAAGCTACTGCCCCAACCTCCATAGATTTACCTGTGGTCTGTTTGCTAGTCGTTCTGCTTACAGATGATTGATCTGGAATTGAGTCCTGTGGAATAACTTTCTGACTAAGCTGAGACTTCTCTGGAAGCTCTTTAGGCTTACCATACTCGTTCTTATAGTTTGCTTTCTCAGAAAGAACATTTCTGTCTGCTACTTTTGGAGACTCATTACCCTGTTCCTCGAAAGAACCAAAGTCATCTTCCTCCACTTCTCTCTCATCTTTACCAGTATCAACGCTCTCCGTTGCTTCTTTAGGTTTATGCTTTTCCTCTTCTTTAGCAATAAGCCGCTTTTTAATTCCTTTCAGTCCTCCGTACTTTGAAGCGAGGGCTCTAATAGCTTTAACTTCATCTGCATCAGGGAACTCTTCGACTTCTTCTGACTCTTCGGAAGCGGCTTCTCCTTCTGCCTCTCCTCTGAGTATAGCAAGAACTTCTGCGAGCATTTCCTTAATTTCATCAACATCAACAGACTCTTCCTCTTCCTCTTCTACAAGCTCTTCCTCGTCTTTTCTAACTTTGTACTGAGCGACCTTAGCGTCTATTGCTTTTCTTATTTTCTCTTTCCTTATTTCTTCTTCTGTTTTCATTTCTCTCCCTTTAGTTATGCTTCCGATAAAATTCCCATCTTCGTCATAAAACTCAGCAGTGGGTACAGAAGCTTTATTTTTCTGCTTCTTATGTTTCTTTCTACTCAAAAGTTGTTCAATGGGATTTTTCTTCGACATATGAGCCATTATTATTCTCAACTATATAAACTTTAACAAAATTAAGCCTTTTCATCATACCACTCTACAGCAGAAGGATTAAAAGCTACTAAAGTAATAGGTTCTCCGTCTCTATAATATACTAACCCATCATAACCCTTACTCTCTAAATAGGCAAAAACTTTCTTTTGAATTGCTGAACTACTATTAAAAGCGTCCATATCTACCTTTAATTCTTTATACATAAATTTATTAAACTTATAAATATTATCAACGTCTAAATAAAATGGTCTCTCCAAATCTACCTTACCATAATGTACCTTAACATTTTTGTCAGATTTACCTTTAGCCCATAAATTTTCTAAGTCTTCCATTTGAGGCTTAGGCTCTGAAACTACTTGAAACCATAATCCTCCTCTGAAAGGCATTCCAGAACTATAACCCGCTCTAGTTACTGTATAAACTTCTTTGGCTATTTTTTTTTATTATCTGTCTGGTCAACCTTCGAAGCCCTAAGAAATCTCTCTATTCGCTCTTTCTCCCGCTTCTCTTTGTCTTCCTCACTTTCGTCAACTATCTCTGGGTCATAGTGAGAATCTTTCTCGGTCTCCTCATCTTCAAATTGTACCTCAATGTCCTCGTCATTACCAGTATCCCAAACTGTAAACCTAGAAGTCTTTCCACAATTCTTACATTTAGCTTCATAGAACATTCCCTCTATACTAGGGTCTGGACCTTCTCCACTAGGTATAACTGGGTAACTCTCTCCTACTTCAAAATCACTCTCTCCGCAGTAAGGACAACTAACGAAATCAGGAACTTCCTCTCTCTTTAGTCTTGAAGCTTTCTCAATGTTATTTTCTTTTTCATAGTCAGCTTTAAGTCTTCCACAAATTTTTTGCTTGACCTCTTTACTATACTTCTTCGAACCTTTTCCTATTTTCTTCATACAATCTTCCCAATTCTTAAACCCGTGAAAAGGCTTCATTACCTCTATCATTGTGTCAATACTCTTTATTACATTAGGAAAATATAACCTCAAATTCTTTATTTCGTCATCAATAACAGGTACACTCGGCTCGTTCTCTTTACCCAAATTATAGTAATTAGAACTCCACAAATAAATACAAGCTCTCTCTGGAGACTCTTCCCCTTCATAATTAGCTACACACTTATCAAACCATTGCAAAGTTGGAAATACTCCATTCTCCAAATGTCTACTTATAATACTACTCTTAGTCTGATAAGCAAAATAACTATGTATATTGTGGTGCAGAAGCATATCGTCATTAATTTTTCCATTCATAGCCCAATCTTCTGCTTCAAGCAAATCTGCCCGAAATTCATAATAAAATATAAACCCACATAATCTTCTAGCTCCACCCTCATCTCCTCTCTCCTTTTCTAGAGCTTTAGGAATACAATACTCCATAAACATTTTCGAAGGTCTAGCTTTATACTCTTTCTGGTCTTTCCCTTCTGCCTTCTGAATTATAAAAGTATGCATAATAAAATCTTCGTCATAATCTAACATTCCAATTCCTTTACCATACTTAGCCTTTATAGAACCACAAATCTTTTTTGCTGACCCAGCACTATAACCGTGCTTCTTCTGGTCAGAAATACACTTACTCCACGGATAACTCTTCTTGTTAATATTCTCTTTCAAAATTTCTCTTTCAAATAAAATTTCCTTAACCGCCTCTTCTGCTACTTTCTCTACTTCATTATCATCAATTTCTTTTTCAGTACTAGCCTTAGCAATACTTACAGCATTTATTAATGCACCCTGATTAGCAGGCTCAACAACAATACTTATTTCGCTCAATTCTAAAGATTTCAAAACTCTAGCATTACTACCATCAGCCATCTTTGCTTCCCCAACTTCTGTAGCTGTTCCTCCAATACTAAACCCACTAAGTTTATGAGACTTTATTAATTCCCAAACCTCATCTTCCATTTTATAACCTTTATTAATCTGTGCTATAATTTCAACGGCAGGAACTCCATACGAAGGTTCTTCCTTCACTTCCCAACTCAAAACCTTTCCTACTGGCTTATTCAAATGCCCATACATAATAAGCCCTCCTCTCTCCATATACTTCAACATAGCTCCCTGCATAGCGTCAACGGGAACCATATCGTTTTGTCTGTCTAATATTTCTACTGAAGCAAAACCTTTAACTAACCTAGAGTCCTCTTCCTTAATTACAATTTCAGTCATATCCTTTATCGGCATTATATACCTCCTAAGAAATGTAAAACAATAAGAACTGTAGAAACACTCGCCCCTACATTAATAAACAAATAAGCAATTAATTGAAAAAATTGTACTTTAGTCCTCTTTTCACTCAAAGCAACTTCTGACTTGTCTCTATCTATTTTTTGTTTCTCAATTAGAAATTTATTTTCTTTCTCATAAGAATTTAACTTAGAGTCAAAAACTACTAATGATTTTTCAACTTTATCTTCGACATTATCAACTTTTTCTTCGAACTTTGGAATAATTTTCTCAGTAAATACTTCTAACTTCTTGTCTATAGTATCAACTTTAGTTTCTATATTTTCTATTTTATTTGTTAAAGTACCTATATCTTCTTTCATATTCATCAAAATTGAAATCGGAACGTCAATACTGTCATTGCTACCTGACAAGATTTCACCTTAATTTCTGTTGAGTTTTAGACTCGTGGTATACACCTTCCGGTTGTTTCTTTTTATTTTTCATTTCATTAATCCTGTTCATTTCCGCCCTATACAAATCAGGATTAAGACTCTCGTCAACCCCAGTATCAACCATAGCTTTCTCATCTTCTATAACTGGAGTATAATTAACATTAAGCATTTGTGTCATACCGGGCTTGTCATTCATATAATTACTCTTCAAAACCCCTTCCTGAAAAGACATAACGATATTGTCTATATCTTTCTGTAAATAATGCTTCAAGAATGAAACAATAATAACTCTAAAAGGGTTCTCCACTTTAGCAAATTTAAACCAGTTAATACCATAGTATTTGGCTAACCTAGTCTGTATGGAGTCAAATTTACTAATAACATAACCTTCTATAGCCTTATCTCCCTCCTCTCCGAGCCCTCTCTTTCTAGCCATATCAACAGCTATACTCAAAACAAAATTTCTTCTAGGGTCTCCTCCCTCTTCTCTCCCATCTCCATAATCATACTTATTAACGTGAAGAAGGTCATTATAGCCCTCAAACCTTTTATTAGCATCATCATAACCTTTCTCCACAACATCTAGCTTCAAGTAATTCCCATTAGAGTCAGTAACTCTAAATTTCTTATCTGTGTCTTCTTTAAATTCCTGCTTAAATTTTTCTGGCTCGTCAATATAAACGGTATCTCCGTCAAGTGTCCTTATAATACCTCTGTAACCGTGTTCAAACATATTCAACGTGTCTATAAACGTATAATCAGTCATATGCCATTATTTTAAACTAGTATATAATCCTATTCCCCTCTATGAAGAATACACTACCAGTATTTTTATTTTATACTCAACATAAGTTATTCCTCTCTTCTGCTTCATAGCTAGCCAATTAGAAACGGCATTGTAACCTATAACCGTACCCCCAGTAGTCAACTTAGAGTTAATAATGTCATACATAATGTCTCTTTTAACTATTTCATCATAAACCCCGAATCCTGCTGAAGGACCAACACTAGGCTTCAGGGCATATATTTGCAAAGTAAAATTATATTCGTCTGCCCAATTATGCCAATACAAGACGGGCTTAACTTCATCCATAACAAATACAGCAGAAGGGTTATTAGTCCTTACTTGTAAGTTTTTAACCTCTGCCATATACTGAGCAGGAATACCATTAAATTTTAAAATATTCTCAAGCATTTCTATAACACTATTGTACTTATAATATATACTTATAGAATAACCTAAACGAGGGTCTAATGTTAAAGTAGTCGTACTTAACGTAGTACTTGTTGTCGAAATTCCGTCTGTAGCTATAACTGTTTCTGAAATATCATAATAAGAAGAAGGAGAAATTATATTAAAAACTCCATTACCATAAATAGTAGTACTCACTTTAATATTTAAAAAAGTTGTACTATAAGTTATTGAAAAAGTAGTAGTTACTACATTTACTAAACTCCACTCCTGATAAGTAGTACTACCAGTAAAAGGAAGCCCAACTGCTTTAAAAATTGCATTTAATTGATATTCCATTATAGCCTCTGGTAACTTCTCTTCTGCCATTAATTAACCCCCAAACTCTCCTTAAAAGACAAAGTATAGGTCGGTGCTACTACATTACTACTTAATACTCCATATACTGCCGAAGGCTGTTGCTGAACATATTCTCTTGTCCTCAACCAAAAGAATTGAGTATTACTCCCACTAAAATTTCCAAAGTCTAAAAACCCACTCTGACCCGGCACATTAACCTCAAAGAAAGGAATACCTGTAGTCTGTCTAGTACTCTGACTAGTCATATTAACATTACCATAATTACTCTGTCCCTGCAATTTGTCAGCAGTAACAAATAAACTCATTACATAATTTCTCCCATTAAAAGCATACCCAGCACAAACGTGGTCTTGCATATTACTAGTCTTTATACACCATTCTCCAAAATAACCCCCAACATTAAACTCCATTTGCATAAACCCTCTTGTAGGTAAAGTAAATGTAGGAGCTAAATTTCCTACTGGGTTGTCAAAACTAGTGTCACTCAAGTCTACTGGCTGTTGATTAATACCAGCTTCTCTATTCTGTACTACTCCTAAAGCGGCTGTATTAGCAGTCCCACTATTAAACATACACTCTAATATTTCTGGAACTTTAGTTTGATAACTAGTAACATAACCCTGCCATCCCCCTAAACTACTTATTAACACTCCCCCATCACTAGGAAACTCTGGTTTATAAATAAACATCATTAACCAATCAAAAGGAATTGCCTGTACCTCAAACCCTCCATAATAATTAAACACCTGCTTACCATTGTCTACTCCTCCTAACCCCAACTTAAGCAAATAATTACACCCCGTTGTACCTCCAGAATTAAAGAGAAAGTTTCTCTTGTCTTGGAAGCCTATATACATTGTACTACTGAAAGTAATAACATTAGTAGTACTATAAGTAGTTGTATAAACTGTAATTAAATTACTTTGGCTTTGAGTAGTACTAGCAACTGTCATTTTAACTGTACTAGAATTAGTACTAAACCCAGCATTCTTAACCCACACTAAAGCCGTAGTCCCTCCAGTACCTATACCCCTAAAATTCTCTATCCAAGAAGGCAATAAATTTCCACCAACATCAAAAAACACTACATTACTCCAATCTGAATTAGCTGTTGTACTATAAGAATTATTCATAGGAATGAAAAGCTGTTGCTGATAAGTAGTGCCCAACATAGTAGCGTTAGTAGTTGTATAGGTGGTTGTTATATTCTGTAAAGTGTCTATTTCAACGTGAGGAACTACTTCATTATAATAATAAGTCAAAGTAATCGGAGCATAATATAAAACACCATTCGGTATTGTAACCATATTTCACCATATTCATTAGTAATATTTAAATTAGCAGTTAAATAATTTTTCTAATAGTAGAACTCATAAGTTGATTAAACTGCTCTGACGTAATGTCAGCATTAACTAATATTGTACTACTATAACTAGTACTTATCCCAGTAGAACTTTCTCCAGAAATATTCATATACATACTAGTAACTCCCCCAGTAGAGTACCTATCCAACAATTCATTAATATAAACTCTTACTGAAAAAGTAAACCTATACTTTGTAGCCCCTCTTACTGAACTTTGAAAATTCTCCTCACTCTCCAACTTAATCCATACAACTTTATCAAGCTCTATAAAGGAATTTCTACTATCAAAACTAGCTACTCTCTGGTGAATAGTACTAACAATATTATCTAGCAACCCATTAGTATTTTGCCCAATTAAATAAATATCAGCCGAAATAGAATAATCTCCCCAACTCTCATTACCGAACCCAATATAAGTCTGGTCTAAGTCATCCACCCACATAACAACAACATTCTGCTGTCTTATCAAGTCATAATTCTTTACTTCATAAATATGCTCTACTGGTAACAGTCCTTCGAAAAATGAATCCATAAACTCTAATATTGGAATGTTAGGAGGAATTACCCCAATACTCTTAGGAAAACTAAAAAAGCCCTCATAAAAAGCAAATCTACTTTCTTCCCCAAATACTTCATTAAATCCTATTTCTGAAATTGGAGATAAATTAAGAGGAACTACAGTCAATGTATTAGTAAGAGAGTCAAACCCATAACCCTTTACTATAGTACTACTAACAAGTGTCAACTCTGAAAGCAAATTTAAACCTTGTGGAATTGCTACGTTAGGTTTCTCATTGTTAAAAGAAGTTCTAAACCTAATATAAGCGACATCTATAGTCCCTATATTACTTCCATCAGACCCAGCATAAATAGCTAAATAAGCTGGACCATAAGTAACTGTACTACTATTTACTGATAATAGTGGTGTAGTAGAAGAATTATTAAACCAAGCTACATAACCCGTTTCATTCCAATCTGCTGTTAAAAGAAAATTATAAGAAGACGAAATACTACCAAGACTAACTATAGTATTATCCCCACCATTTACCACTGACTGAATATAGTTTCCCGGCTCGCTGTTAAGAGAAGACATCCATCTATATCCATATTGTCCATTATTTCCACTACTATTTGGCAATACTGTATCATATTCTAACCCAGTACCTCTATAACTTCCAAAGGTTTGACCCAAAATATAAGCCTCAAGTATACCATTACTGTATGTTGATTTTGTTACTACTCTCATATCGGTTGTTTGAGTATTTTCACTAACAGTTATACCATTATTAACTGAATATGTACCTCCATTAGTAGTAATTGTAGTCCACGCTGAGCTTAATACTGTACCTGCAAAATTATCATAAAACTGAAATACTTTAAACCCAGTATCATACTCTCCATAAGTAGTACTAATTAGTGGTGAACAACCAGTAGAAGAATTAAAATAATTAGCCCCAGTAGTTCCAATTTTAACATAAACATTTACTGTAGAGCTTATAAGTAATTCTCTCCCTATATTAACCCAATAAACTCCCCCACCCTCATACCAACTATAAATTCTATTACCGCTTGTAGAACTAGTAAAATAAATATTGCTCCCATAAGAATTAAATGGCACCAGCCCACTCAAATTTAAACTATAAGAATAAGAAGCAGGAAGATTATTACTAGTGTCATTGGTTATTGTAATCTTCATATTATCTCCTTATACCTCGCTCATATTTATACCATACCTATTATACTTCATAGCATTATAAGTCATTAACTCAAAAACAAACCTATACTTTGTAGCCCCTCTCATCTTCCTCTGAAAGTTTCTCTGCCCCAACAACTTAAGCCAAACTATATACTCTCCCCCAACTAACAATGAATTTGCAGAAAAGTCACCAGTCAATTTACTTACCTCAGAAATTATAGTATTAAGCAAAGTAGCAGTATTAACCCCAAATAAATATAAGTCTGCCCCAATAATATACTTTCCAAAGACTTCGTTACCAAACCCAACATAATCTTCATCCTGCTTTTCTGTCCATAAGAATATCCCATTCCCCTGTCTTACTAAGTCATAATTCTTTAAGTCATAAATAGAATTAAAACTAATTCCACTAATACTGGTAAAGTAATGTTGGAAGAAGTCCAGCATAGTAACGTAATTTGTTCCAGCAAAAGCAGTTACTCTTAACGGCAAAATCTCTTTAATGTTTAATACTCCATCTACTGCTTCACTTATCGTCTCTACAATTCTTAAGTCATTAAACTCTTCTATAGAAGGTACTAACTCTGAATACTCTACTAATACTTCCTCTTCCTTTCTTGGAAAAACTATATTCATTGTCGGAAATTCCTCTAACCCTAAGTCACTCTCTAAAAACTTCTCCACCTTTCCCCCAACAAAATATGAATAAGTAACCTGCAACTCCTCTCTAAATGAGTCTAAAACCCCAAACTTAACAGAATACTCAAAGCTCAGTTCTCCTTTCTCGTTTAACTTTATTTCATTGGTTATTAACTCTGTAAGTGTAATTTCTGTTTCCTTTGTAGTGTTAATGTAATTAAAGTAATTCTCCACCAAGTTCACATCAATAGTCTCCGCCAATGCAACCTTATTTATAAAAGCAGTCTCCGAAAATATAAACTCCAATAGCTCACTTATAGCTGGTAACAAGCTAAAATCATAAGTTAGCCCAAGAGATGTTGTCAGAAAGGTACGAATGTACGAATAAAATTCCTCAAAAATATTTAACTCAGTAACTTCTTTTGCGGTTAAACTAAACTCAGTATAACTCTCTAACAATAGTGTCTCTATTATATTCTCTAGTCTAGCAATAATAGTAGTTTCTGTTAATACAATTTCATTAAAGGTTTCCAAATCAATATAAAACCTTGTATACTCTTGAGGAAGTACTATTAAACTCTCCTCTATGTCTACCTCATTTTTCAATGTATAATAAAGTAATACCTTACTATGTTTCTCAAAACTTACTTTAGGCGGAGAAATAACATAACTTAAAACTAAGTCCCCAAAAGAAAGTAATGTAAGCTCAATATTAGAAATTTCACTCGGTTGCAAATTCTCATAGTAATTAGTATTAACTTTTGCTATAGTTACTTCTTCTAAAGGTAACTCTATACTCTGCTCTATATTAAGCAAAGAAACGTTACTATAGGACAATACTAATCCCTCTTCCAATCTCAATAAAATTCTACTAACGACCTCCTCCACCAAACTTAAAGAATTAGTCTCAGTCTCGGCAACGTGCAAACTACTTAACTCCTCAAGCACTAAGTTAGTTATTTCCTCCCAACGCTGACCAATAATAGTCTTCTCCAGAAAAGTTAGACTAAGCAACTCACTTAGTAAAACTTTGAAAGTTTCTTTCTCACTAATAATTAACTCTAATAAACTTTCAATACTAATGTTCTTAACATAACTACTCTCGGTAAGCAATAAGTCTAACAAACTTATAATAGTGGTAGCAAAAGTACTTTTCTCTTGTAACAAAAACTCCTCAGAAAATTTACTTTCTGCACTACTATACTCCTTTGTTTCTAAAGCTAAACTAACTTCCTCTTTCAATGCTACATTCTCTCTTATTTCCTCAAGCAAACTAATAACATTTTCTTCTGAAAATAATAAGCTTATATTTTTCTTATAAGCCAAATATAAGTCTAACAAAGTCTTTATTATTAAGTCAAAAGAATATTTTTCCCCAAATACTAAATTACTTTCTTCCTTAAACTCCGTAGAAGCAGAATATTTTTCAGTCAATACTAAAGTTAAAGTTTCTATTACTCCCTGAGAATAAACTACTTCTTCACTAAAAACTAAACTCAATAATTCTTTTACTGCCACTTTAAAGAAGGTTTCTTGAGTCAGAGTCATTTCTGTCTTTTCCAAAATATTAATTCCAAATTTCTCCAACTCTTCTACAAGTAAATTAGAAATTAACTTAATATTGGTCTTTAAATTAAAATACTCTTCAAGAGAAATATTACTCTTAAAACTTTCTGCTAACTTAAAACTATACTCCTCAGAAAATAATTCCTCCAACTTAGAATATAAATTAGGCTTATAAAACTGAACTTCACTTAAACTAAACTCCTCATAATAATTATTAACAGTATTACTATAACTCTTTTCAATGGGAGAAAGGTCTAAACTCTCCAACACAAACTTAACTTCCCCAGTCTTCAAATTTGTACTCAAAGTAAGCAAATCAATAAGCTCACTTATACTAGCATAAAAAGGTAATTGAACTATTTCTAAGTGAGGTAAATAAGATTTAGGTACATAAAAAGTAGGATTAAAATTTCCTTTGTCTAACTCATTCTCTACATAATCATTTAAGGAAATTTCATATAAAGCAAACTCATCATACCCTCTTACGATTGTAGTAGACACAACTGGATATCATTACTTAACTAAAAACTATTCCTTTTTCTCTACTAGACTATTTCCCAAGTTTTCTCCTTCCGCTTTAAGAAGGTTCTCAAGAATAGGCAGTAAAGCTTTAAGTTGAGCTAGTTCTTCTGGAGTAAGCTGATTCTCCTGCTTTATAAGTTGGGACTGTAGCTCTCCGAGTATTCCTGTAAACGAAGGCATAAATGGAAGTACTGCTATAAACACTACTCCTATTCCGCCTACAAAGAAGAGAAATCCCACTACATAAAATCCGAATGTTGCAATGCCTAGAAAAGTATAGCCCGTCTCAAATAGAAAAGCCGCAAACAAAACTTCCAGTATAAGTATAGCCTTCATAGTTGAAGTCATTGTTACCTTAACAAGTCCATTTACATTTTCCAATTTAAACAACTTAACCATATTCAGTCATACCATCCTTCTATTTAAATGTCTCGACATTTTTATTCAGGTCAAATTTATAATTCATTAGACGACAACTTGCCATAGTACAGAAACATCTATCCCAGAAGACACATTAACTGTCCCTATGAGTGTTCTATTGAGCATTATACCCGAAGTAGAAGAAGTAAATAGTCCAATTTCAGTCAAAGCATAACTAGTACTAAAACTAAAAGTAGCCTGAAACAAACAAGTGTCATTACTAACTCTTGTAGTTGCTAAACTATTAGTAGTTTTCACTATTGCTACTTGACTCCCTAACGAAGTTTGGGTGGAAGAAGGTGTCGTAGCGGAAGTTCCTATTCCCATATAGTTAAAAGAAATAGTACTTTCCCCATTAATAAGTTTAGCTAATTGCTCAACCCCACTATTAACAATTAAATTCTCTTTCTCCGCAACTACCTCTCCATTCCTCTTAATAATAACTCTCCCCTCCATACTACAGTAATATATTCCTCCTATTAAATTATTTGATTAACTTTAATAATAAGTTATTAATTTAGTGCTATGGTAAAGAAAGTGTTAGAAAGCAAAGAATTTTTACTAGGAGTGCCAGCCGGACATTTGGGCTATACCCAGTTTTATTCTCACCTTATTAGGTGGATGAGTGGTAGCCCTGTAATGCCTTTGATTTCCCAGTCTAATAGAGTTGACGTAAACAGAAGTCAGTTAATAAGTGGAGCTTTAAAGGCTAAAAGAAATCTAATAATGTTAGACCACGATGCCCTTCCAATGACTGATTATGCTACGACAATAAAATATCTTCTTGAAGACTTCGAAGAGTTTGATATAGTAGTAGCCCCAGTAAGAGGGCTTGACGGTAATGTATTAATTTCTCCTCTTGAGAAAGGGTTTACTTACCCAAAACATATAGCAGACTTTAAGACGTTTGAAATTGAAGCTGGTAGTTTTACTCTAGCTGGAATTAGCTATAACCTAATGAAACAACTAAAGCCCATCAGTCAATATGGGTTGGTCTCTGGAGAATTTATACCACTATATACTCAATACACTAATCAGACCTCAGAAGAATATAATTTCTGCCGAACCTCAAGAAAGAAATATGACGCTAAAATAGGTTGTGACCCAAGAATAAGAGTAGCTCACTATAAGACTATTCCTCTAGAACCGCCAATGTCAATAGAAGAAATTATGGCAAGACAAGAGGAACTTAAAAAGAAACAAGAAGCTAGTGTTCCTGCTCCTTCTCTCCCAAAACTTTAAACTCTTCAAATAATTTTTCCATTAACTCATTCCAATTAACATATTTTTCTTCTTTTATTTTCTTTTCCGCAAATATAAAATTAGAAGCCCCATAAGCCAAACAAAGTTTCTTTACACCTATAAGCATTCCTAGTTTTGCCGGAATACGGTATTTAACCAAGTTTGCCCCATACAAAACTGTCTGGTCAACAAAGGGCTCAAATGTGGTCATTCTCTTCCAATTTCCAAAAATACCATAGAGTCTAGAATTAAACTCCATAAACTTAAGGAAATCTCCTTTTAACTCCTCTACAAAACTCTTGCTAACATAAACTTCTACTTCTTTCATAACCCAGTTATAACATTAATATACTTAAATATTTATATTTCTAAACCCGTAAACTGAAAATTCCCACTCCTCTTAGCATAACTCTTTTCTACATTCTTGCCCAATTTCTCAAAAATTACTTGGACTAGAGGAATTGAGTCGGTCTTTCCCTCAAACTCTTCTTTAGGAAAATTAAATAAAGTAAACTCTATTGCTCCCTCAAATCCAGCATCAATAAACCCAAAACTACCCCAAACTCCTTTTCTACAGTAACGAGACTTTAAATACATTCTCCCAACTATATCTTCTGGTATTTTCAGGTATTCGTCTGTCATAATTTTGTAAACTTTTAATGTTGGGTCAAGCTCAGTAAAATTCATTAATTTTGCTGAAAGGTCATAGCCGTTTGGCGTTAAATTCTTTTCGTTAAAATTAACAGCTATAAGTTTGCCCACTTTAATGTATTCTAATATTTCTTTGTCAGTCATAACTCCTACCATATTATTCACCTATGATTTTCTACTCTATGCAAGAATAATTCCCTGTCAGTCTCAAACGCTTCTCCACAATCCTCGCAAACATAAACTTCCTGCCCAGCAATGCCCGCCCTAATTTCAGTTAGAAGTTTCTTTGCTAGTTTCTTTATTGTCATTGTCTTTCTCTTTAAGTTGCTTTATTTCTATGTTAAGCCTTTCAACTTCTTTCATTAGGAAGTCAATGTTACCCACCAATGAACTTACTGTCTTCTCGTAAAGAGAAGTAGAAGCCTCTTTGGCAACATTGTAACTCTCCATAATTTTCTTCATAGAATCCTGCAACTGCTTTCTTAACTCTTCCAAGTCTGTCATAAAACTGTATTAAGAGTAGTATTATAAAGATTTCTATTAATTGTTTTATTTAAAACTTTTTTCATTTTCCTTAACCTACATTATCTATTTCTATAGCAAATATTGAAGTTGTACCGCCTGATGCATTTTGTATGTAATTATTAGGATACAATATTATCATTGAAACATACGAGCCTGCATATGTCAATTGATTCCAATAACTACCACTAGTTACAAAACCTTGTGATATAACAATACAAAAAACATCGTGTGGTGATGTATTATTAAACATACTACTACCATTTAAATATATCATTCTTATTGCACCACTCATATTACCGGGATTCGGCAAATACTCATATGAACCAAAACCTTGCCAATAGTTGTTATTTAAATTTAATACTCCCCCAAGAGTCATACCCCCATTTAAAGTCATACTTCCGCTATAAGTTCCACTCATAGAAATACTCAAAGGATTTGTACCACTTATACTAATACCATTTCCCGCACTAGCACTAATAATACCAGTATTTCTTATAGTCAACCCAGAAATACTAATACCACTTCCTGCACTTAAAGATAGTCCTCCCGTATAGCCCTGCAATGAAGTTACACCTGTATTAGTTACTGTAACTCCTCCAGTACTTCCTGATAAAGAAATACCTGTACCAGAAGCTAAAGAAGTTACTCCAGTATTTGTTATAGTATAGTCAGAAACACTAATACCCGTTCCTCCAGCTAAACTCTGTCTAACAAAATTCGTTCCATTGTCATATAGAAAACTCCCAGCAGAAATAGTACTCCCACTAACCTGCTCTCCCATAAAACTAATATTATCCCCGAAAGTCTGTAAAGCACTCCAAGTATTACTCTGGGCAGGGTAATCAACATTAGGCTCCGTGTTAGTTATTGTCAACCCGCTAATACTAATTCCAGTACCCGCAGATAATGATAAAACCCCACTACTCCCCTGTAATGTTTTAACATAGGTAGAACTACTAGTAAGTACTGTACTAGGCAGAGTATAACTATATGTATTTGCTATTGTTATGTCCTGACCAGACTGAGTAATGTCTATATTACTTCCAGCTACAAACTTAACATCTCCTGTCAAGTAACTTGTAGTCCCTCCTCCTACACCCAACACTCCAGTATTGGTTATTGTTAACCCTGAAATACTTATTCCACTTCCACTCCCAAGACTTAAAGCTCCACTACTGCCATCTAAAGTTTTAACATAGGTTGAACTATTCGTAAGAATATTTGCAGGAGGTGTATAAGTGTTGGTTATGGTTATAGTATCAACACTCTGACTAATACTTATACTATTTCCAGCCTTCAACTCAATATTTCCTGTTAAATATGCGGTTGTCCCTCCGCCCAGTCCTAAAACCCCAGTATTACTAAAAGTTAAGTCACTAATACTTATTCCACTTCCAGCAGTAAAAGAGACCGTTCCACTATTCCCTTGTAAAGTTTTTACATAAGTACTGCTGTTAGTCAAAACTGAACTAGGTAAAGTGTAAGAATATGTATTAGCAATAGTTATATCTTGCCCAGATTGTGTTATACTTATATCACTACCAGCTATAAATTTAATGTCACCAGTTAAGTATAAAGTCGTTCCTCCGCCAACACCCAATACACCTGTGTTAGTTATTGTTAAAGGGTCACTTCCACTTACACTAATTCCATTTCCTGCTGACGCTGAAATAATACCCGTGTTTGTTATAGTAATTCCGCTAAAAGAAATACCTGTTCCGCCTACTAAATTATAGCTTCCCCCTGAAATTTCTCCTGCTACTGATAATGTTCCAGCTATAGACATATCTCCAGAACCATTGTCAAGAGTATTTCTGACTGTTAGACTTCCAGTTGATGACGATGTTCCTGTATATATCTCACCCAAAACTATAAGATTTGCAGCATTTTGATTATAAAACCCGGGATTGTTTGTATTCCCACCATCTATAACAACTGCGGCAGTAGCGTTGAGCAAAATAATATCTGAATCACCATTTCTTGAGTCGTTACCTGCTGCTATTTCTAAAACACTATTTTCCGAGCTTGCTCCCCAAAATGCATAATTCGGCATAGTATCGTGGTAAGCAATTATTCCATAATCCGAATTTGTATTTCCTGCTGATTGAAAATAAATCTCAGAAACTTCTCCACCAGTAGTATTTCCAGTCAGATTTATTGCTCCACCATACCCAATAGTATTACCATAAGGTAGAATTAAAGAACCAGACAAATCAAAATTTCCACTATAACTTCCAGACATTGATATGGAAGAACCACTAACTGATATACCATTCCCAGCAGTTAATGAAATTATCCCCGTATTAGTTATTGTAATACCGCCAGTAGAACCCGATAAAGAAATTCCTGTTCCTGCTGAAAGTGAAGTCACTCCAGTATTACTTATTGTCAGTCCTGAAATACTAATACCTGTGCCAGAGCCTAGAGTCAATGCACCACTACTACCGTCTAAAGTCTTAACATAAGTAGAACTACTTGTAAGAATATTAGTAGGAGGACTATAAGTATTTTCTATTGTTATAGTGTCAGTACCCTGACTAATGCTAATACTATTCCCAGCAACTAACTTTATGTCTCCACTAAGGTATGCTGTCGTTCCCCCTCCAACTCCAAGCACTCCTGTATTAGTAATTTCATTCCCACTAACACTAATACCACTCCCCGCACTCAAATTAATTATTCCAGTATTACTTATAATAAGCCCAGAAATTCCTATACCTGTTCCAGCAGTCAAACTAAGAGCCCCAGAACTTCCCTGTAATGTCTTCACATAAGTACTACTATTAGTCAACACACTACTAGGCAAAGTGTAAGAATAAGTATTAGCTATTGTTATGTCTTGCCCACTCTGAGTTATACTTATATTACTCCCATTAACTAACTTAACGTCCCCACTTAAATAAGAAGTAGTCCCTCCCCCAATACCTAACACCCCAGTATTAGTAAAAGTAGCCCCGCTTAAACTAAGCCCACTACCCGCTTCATATAATCCCTTTACTGTTATTCCTCCAACACTCCCACTAACACTTATTGTAGTACTTCCAGCTAAAGAAGTAACCCCAGTATTGCTTATAGTGAGCCCTGATATACCTATTCCAGTACCAGCAGTTAATGATAATTCCCCACTATCTCCCTGCAATGTTTTAACGTAAGTAGAAGAAGAAGTTAAAACTGTATTAGGAAGACTATAGCTATAAGTATTTGCTATAGTTATGTCTTGACCTGACTGAGTTATATCAATATCAGACCCAGCTACTAATTTTATACTCCCACTTAAGTAGTTTGTTGTTCCTCCCCCTACGCCCAAAACTCCTGTATTACTTATGGTAAGTCCTGATATTCCTATACCACTCCCAGCCCCAAGAGATAAAGTCCCTGTATCTCCCTGTAAACTTAAAACTCCAGTATTGGTTATTGTAAGAGGGTTACTGCCGCTTACACTTATACCACTCCCTGCATTAGCACTAATAAGTCCTGTGTTGGTTATTGTTAGCCCACTAATACTAATCCCAGTACCAGAAACTAAACTTAAACTTCCAGTATCTCCCTGTAAACTAAGAACACCAGTATTCTCTAAAGTATTAGTAGAAGAAATAAAACTTAGCCCTTCGCCAGTTTTAATATTGTAACCAACAAATATACCAGTCATTGTATGCCAATATTAAAGCGTATTATAAACTTTTATACTCCCTCTGCAAATTTCTCTAAATAAATATAGTCCCCGCACTTCTTACAACGATAACCAAATACGTCTTTAAAACTAAGAACTTCTAAATCGTCATCCTCACACAAACAAGTACACTCGTCTACCAAGTCATTAATACAATTCTTACACATTTAACAATAAAATAATAAACTATATTTAAACTTATAGTTTACTCCTCAATTCCTCCAATCTACCTCTAAGCTCTACCTGAGTAGAAGTGTCTATTCCCCCGAATATACAAGTCAAATTCTCTACTACTTGCTTTATGTTCCCTCCAAGTATAGCGTCAATTAACCCAGTTATACAAGAATCAATATTTCCACTACTTCCTCCACCAGAAGAACTTCCAACCTCTGTTATTATGTCATTTGGAACTTCACTAGGGATATTAGTAGGAAGCAAAAACATAGCACTCTCAACTACGAATGGGTCTGGGGGACAAGGATAATTAGTTCCTGCCTGAGAATTGTACTGCTGACAAGAAATTTGTTTGTTGTAATTTATACTAAACTTAGTAGTCTGAGAATATGAAACTATAACAGTACTTATTCCTGCTGGCTCAATACCAACGAACCCTCCTTCATTCATATTCCAAGAACCATTTGCCCCTAGAGTAAATATAAAGCCTGCCTGTAGATTTCCATTAGGAGCCTGAAATACAGCTAGAGGAGGCTGAACAATGGAACTCTTTAATGGAGTTGGCTGACCAGACTGAAATTGAGTCCCAAAATCGTAATAATATAGTGGGTAAAAGGCGTCCCCAAACAAATAAATATTCTGTGGGTAAGTAGTTGAATTTGCTGTAGATACTCCTCTAACTAAAACAAAATTCAATGGCACGTTATTAGGGTTTTTAAATTTCCAATTAACTACTCCCTGTGTAGTACTAACCCAAGACCAGCTTACTTCTATTGGTAAAACACTTGCTTCTATATGTGTAGACATAACCTTGTATTATTGTACAATATTTAAACATTTTCAGTCTAAATACTTAGTCGCCCATTTACTCATATTATAATTTCTCAAATAATTATTCTTCTGTATAACTTTAGGCTTCTCAAGACTTTTCCTAGTAGCTTCCAAAACTGAATTAAAATCTATGTCTTTCATTTTGCCCATATGAAAAATATTATCCCACGTCTCAATTTTATTACTATTATACTGACACCAATAAACATCATCCTTACTCAGAGGAATTTCTGAACTCGGAGACCCCTCTGGAATAATAACTGTAAGCCCAGAAGCCAACGCCTCCAACGTACTTATTTCAAAGCTTCCTCCTCTCAAGGGCGAAAGAAAATGAGTGCAAGACTTCAACATTCCATAATAAGTAAAATCATTCATATACCCATCAAACTCCGTAACTGAATATGCTCTTTTCCCCAAAGTAAACTCCTTATTCCACTTATGCACAATAACCGCAAATTTATAATTCTCCTCATACAACTTGTCAAACACTTTAAAAGCAATGTCAACCCCTCTCCTTATATAGTCAGTATGAGCATCAATAAAAAATATCGGCACTTTTTCATTAGACTGCAATATGGGTTGGTACATATTAAAATCAGAAGGAAGTGTCCACGGTATTACTCTAGTTTTCGGCAAGTTAAATATGTTCTTCTGCATAATACTTGAAACTATAAATGTGTCATAATTCTTCTCTTTAACCTTCTCTAAAACTTTTTCACTAACCTTCTCCTTGTCAGCAATACCTACTAGAATAGCATTAGGCTCTACATCAAAATCTAACTTAGCCAAATCTGGAAATGTGTCATTAGCATATGGAGGAATTTTATGTTTGCCCTCGTAAGTTACTGAATAATGAAAAGGCATATAAATATTATAAGCTCCTTTAGCAACCTCATTATGGTCATAAATATTGTAAAAATTAACTTCATACCCTCTACCAAACAACTCTCCTCCAAGCCTAAATGCTTGAGTAAGAAATGAACTAGGCGATGACACATTATAAGGAGCAAAAATATTAACTACGTCTTTCATACTTACACCTCTATTTCTTCATACAATTTTCTAACTAATTCTTTAAACCTTATAGTAGGCTTCCAGCCAAAATCTTTAAAAGCTTTATAATATTCGCCCATATAATTGTCAGCCTCATTAGGTCTATACAAACTCTTCTCAAAAGTAACTACTGGAAAATTAGTAGTAACGTCATAAAGACTCTCATCAACATACATTCTATCTATACCTGCTAACTTTACTACTTCATCAAGAAACTCTTTTACACTATGTTGCTCATTTGTAGCTAAAATATAATCACTAGGTGTCGGAGCATTATGAACCATTTCATACATTCCCCTGACGTATTCAGGAGCATAACCCCAGTCCTTTAAAGCCATTATATTCCCAAGAGAAAATTTAACTCCTGTCTTAATATACCTCTTTACTCCCTTAATTATTTTTGTAGTTACAAAATTCTCAGGTCTATACTTACTCTCGTGGTTATATAATATTCCACAATAAATAGGCAAATTATAAGCTTGCCTATACAAATTAGAACTCCAGTACCCAGCAAGTTTTGAAACTCCATATGGGCTTACTGGCTCCATAGGATAATCTTCTGTCTGTGGTTTTGTAGTGGGTTTCCCAAACATTTCACTAGTACCAGCAAAATAAAATGAGGCTATGTTAGTCTTTCTTATAGCATTAAGCAAATTAAGTGTCCCATTAATATTTACGTCATAAACCTCCGCAGGATGCTCAAAAGAATAAGCTACGTCAGAAATAGAAGCCAAATGATAAATTTCATCAAACTTATACTTAGCTACAATACTCTCTATTAAAGAGGTGTCTCTTATGTCCCCCTCTATAACATTTACCCCTTCCTTAGTAAACTTCCTATCAGCAATTCTTCTTACTAGCCCATATATTTCATAATCCTTCTCAAGAAGAAACTCACTCAATAACTTGCCGTCCTGTCCAGAAACCCCAGTAATTAAAACTTTCGCTTTCAAACTTTCTCACCCTCTCTAAACTTTACTCTACTTCATTCTCCCAAAAAAACTCAAACCAAATATCTTTCGCCAAAACATCTCCGTATGTATCAACCACATCATCAGTAGTCTTCTTATAAAGCACTATAAACTTACTATTCGGAAATATTCTCTGCAACGCTTTCTTTGTAGTACCAGTTTCATAAATGTCATCAACAAATATTATTGGTCTCTTCTCTTCAAATAAACTAATAGGTATATGCATTATGTCAATAGTATCACCAAGTTCCTTATTTTTATAACTCTTACATTCTATAAACTCCAAAGGCAAATCATACTTAGTTGCTACCTTCCTAGCAAAATATTCTCCCCCTTTCATTACTGCTACAACTATGGGTTTCTCTCCATTTACTGGTTGCACCATACTCATAAACTTAAAGTTCTTGAATATCTTTCTAACCTCAAAGTCTACATCGTCTCTTGTTAATTTAACTACTTTCTTTTCCATATTAACTACCTCCTAATGATAATACCTCGTTTTAATTATTATCATAATTCCAATAAGGTATAAAATGTATAGTATTAAAATTTCCCATTGATAAAATAATACTTCTCTAAACACAACAATCTCATAACTCAAAGCTACTAAAGCTAATAACTCTCCAATTAAAACGTGAGTTCTCAAAGTAAAAAAGTCTCTCCAAAAAGTAGACATATTAACAGTACTCAGCCCAGTCATAGCTTTACTTACATACAAGTGAGCGGTAGTATCAACTAATGCCCCAAGTCCACTACCAAAACTAATAAAGAAAATTAACCTATACTCAAATTGTTCTCCGTAAAAAACTAAATAAAATGCCGAAATAAGCACTTGCAAAATAAAAATATAAGAAGCTATAGTATGCCCTCTCTCAAATTGAACTTTCCAAGTTTGCCAATCAATAGTAGTCATAATCCCCTATTCCAAATTTCTATTAAGGGTTTCTCTTTATATCACTCTTTCTCCACAATACATTCTGAAATCTCTGTTCTGGAGTATGAGTCTTAAAATGCTCAATAAACTCTTCTTTTGTTTTAAACCTATAACCGTCAACTGGACACCTAAAGAATATTTTTCCCTCTTTATCCTTAAACCTAACATTCTCAGCAACTTGCTCTTCTGCTCCCTCAACGTCATCTGGAGTTAATTTGCCCAACATAGCAAGAAGTTCTCCTTCCGTGTGGGAGTTTAATATATGATTTTTATATTTATTCAAGTCATAAAACACAGCTTTATGCAAAGGACACTTATACTCATATCTTCCTTTGTACTCTCCAACTATATTATTATTAGCTAACTCTTCTACTAAGTTATTAATTTGTCCCTCAGTAAGATGTCTCCCAAATCTCCAATTAGATTTTTCTGTGTCTAATTTAGAAATAATATTAGAAAGTTCATCCCCGTGCATTTTCAAAATATGATACTCTAACAAAGTCCTGTCTTTAAAAACTTTATTGTCGCCCAACACACAAGAATAGAAAACCTTTCCCCCAGAATTATGAGTACCCTTACTAACCAAAGTAGACAATGCTACATCAATATCTTTTGCATATGGACCGAAAGCTGAAATTTCCTCATTAATTTCTCTTCTTATTGTAGGAAACTTTTCATCGTGAGGATTGTTCTTATAGTGTTTATGGTTAGCATACTCCTTAGCAGAAGTAAATGTTCTCCCGCAAACTGGACAAGTAAAACTAACTCCTTTACCGTCTCTATTAACTACGAAGTGTGAGATGTTGTCATCATCATCGTCATCATCGTCATACTTTAATATTTCAGTACTCATAGTCATCAATTATATCGTCAAGCTCATTAGTATGTTTCGTAAGCAAATGATAAGCCAGCCCATTCTTATTAATGAAAACAGCAGAGTCAAAAGGACACTTATACTCCAACCCTATAGTACCTCTATACTCCTGTCTGTCAACTAATTCCTTTATAGTTTCATCAACATCTCTCTCATAATTAAACTTACTAACCCACACATACTCGTTGTCAGGAGATAATACTCTTACTCCTACAACTCCTTTCTTAGTTTTATTCTGCCTAGCTCTTTCACTTTCCTCATACTCTTTAGCACGTCTTTTGTTTCTTTCTCTCGTCTCTCGTCTCTCCAAACTTCTTAAAGCTCTTTGTTCCTCTTTATACTTAGTATTAGTTATAGGATGCTCTGCATTAATCTTCTCATTTGCCGCTCTTTCATACTCTTTGTACTCCGGAGAATCTGGATAAACAAATCTAACCTTACCATCTTCCCCAATTAATTTAAAAGGCAACTTCTGAGAAGCGGCAGTTCCTATAGACTCACTACGAAGTTTTTTACTTCTAGCTATTTCATATTGTCTCCGCAATTTACCTAAAACTCTATCTTTCTCCTTCTCTTCCTCTGTTTTTAAATTAGCAGGATTAAGAGTTTCGGGCAATTTTACATTCTCATCTTCGTCATATTCTCCTGTAGCCCTATTTATATATCTGTTTGCAAATTCTATAGCTTCCTCCTGAACCATTTTATTATATTTTTCTTTGTCGTTATTATAACGTTCCATAGTTAAATCGTAAACTTCATTCCACTCTCCTCTAGGCTCAGTCCAATTTCCGTACTTTGTCATTTGCATTGCTGACCTAAGAAGGACTGATATTGTTCTCTGACTTTCAACATCATCTCCCTCTACTGGAAAATGTGTTAAGTTATCATACTTACAAGTAACATAATAATATTTTTCTTTAGTCTCTGAGTCATACACTTCTTTATTATACAACTGGTGGTGAGTAACCATAGTAGCCTCCATTTTAGTATCATCAGGTTTCGTTATTTCAACTCTATACTGTTCATTCCACGAAACCTCTCCTTTTCTCTGTACTCCCTTAAAGTATGCTCTAACTCTCTTAGCATAAGCTTGAGGACCATTTACACCCCTTCCTCTTCTACCTTTATAAGTCTCTCCCTCTATAACATTCTCATACTGTTTGTCTCTCTCTTCTTCCTCTTCTCCATCATCAACAACTTCAAACTCTTTCTCAAAAATTCTATTAACATAAGGAAGATGCTCGTCAACTAAATGCCCAGCCAATGTATAAATTGAAGGGGCTACATAATGACACATAGGACACTCATAGTCACCGTCTCTAGTAACCTTAGCTTTAGAAGCTATAAAATATGCTGTCTCTTCTGCGGTCTTAGCCTCTGGAAATATTCCAGCACTAACATCTTCATAATTTTCTCCCTCTTCCGCTCCCTCTGGAAGATGTCTAGAAGTCGCCCAAGCTACTTTACCACTATCAGGCTCTTTCTCACCTACATAAGGAAAATGATTAATCTCCGTCTTCTCATCTATATCCTCACTCTCTTCTTCATCATCATCTTTATCCCCACTAACGTTAGCACTTAAAGTCTCATCCCCAAACTCATTCTTATAAACGTCAACTATAGAGTTCATTTCTTGCGTATGGAATTTTTCTAAGTGGTCAAATAAATCATAACTCTTTTCAAAAGTTTCGCCATCAAAAGGACAAGTATTATTCTTCTTACTTATATAGTTAAAAACACCTATGGTATCAGTCAAAGTCATAAGCTAAGAATTGTATTTTAATATATAAACCTATTTAAAAATTAGAAAATTTCTAACTAGACAACTACTTGCCAGTTTATAGTCATCGTACTATTCTTACTCAAGTTTATAACTGGATAAGTTATTCTCGCCAACATAATAGGGCTTGAAGTGGGAATGTTATTAAACAGTCCTGCTTCTTTCAAAGCTACTGTAGTACTTATAGAAAACACTCCAGAATATTTTATTGTGTCATTCGAAACGTTAGTAGTCCCTAGAGTTATACCAGAAGTAGTACTCTCGTACTCTGCTTGCAAAGAAGTCATTCCTGTAGTTGAAGCGGTACTAGAAGTTCCTATTTGCATATACTTAAAAGCATTAACACTTGCCAAACCACTTATAAGGTTAGCTATAGCATCAAGCCCAGCAGTCACAAAAATATTAGAAACATCAAACGACTCAACATCTCCTGTAGGTCTTTTAACTGTAATTTGGACGTTATTGTCCTTTAGTACTAAGTGTTCTTTCGAAACCATATTGCCTTATTATTAGCCCATATATAAACTTAATTAATGAGCAAAGCCTGCCGCTTGGTCTACCCCTAAAATTTTAGGACTGTCGTCTACTAATTGCTTCTTTTTACTCTTAAGCTTCTTCCCTCTGCTCATTTGTACTGCTGGATTCTTAGCGGCATTACGAGAATATTGAGGTACTGTTTGACCGGGTATTACTGTACTCCTATTGTCGTCAACTATCTTCTTTACACTTTTGTCTGGTATTCCGTCACTATCAAAGAACTCCGCATAATCATATCCCATTTTTCTACCGTCTTTATTCTTCTTACTCTTTGCTTTCTCTTTCTCACTATAATTACCAAAATTAGCTTTCTCACTTAAATAATACTGACTCCTGCCTTTCTTCCTCTTAACGCCTGTTCCTCCCCCGTATTTGTGAGTTTCTGCCTTTCTATTCTCCCTCATATAGTTATAATTGTCTCCCTCTTCTTCCTCATTCTCCTCTACTCTCTTACCGTTTAATGGTGTTAGGTCTGGAGTATTGGGCTTAGTAAGGGCTGGTTTTGCTCGTGCATACTCAACATACTCTATGTTTATAGCATCATCACCATTTTTATAATTTGCTTTATTTCTGTCTAGTTTCTCTTTAAGTCTTAAGTCACTAAGAGGGTTTACTTTAACTTTAATTAACTCATTAACTATATCTTCAAGTTCATTTGCGTGATTATTCTCTAAGTGTAACACCCAATAAGGATAAAGCTCAGACTTCCTTCCCTCCTCAAAAGGACACTTACACATTTTAACTAACATTAACCCTACTCCTTTAACTTGCATTGGTGCATCTTTACAATATTGAGATTTAAGAGTCTCCATAACCTCGTCATAATATTTATCATACTCCTCATCAACTCTCACTTCATTCTCATCAGGAGGAAATAAAACCCTATTATTTCCACTCTTCTTTATTTCTTTCTCTATATGAAAGCCCAACATACTAAGAGCTTTATCAATATCATATGCCCCATACGTTATATTGTCTAATTCACTCTTGCAGGTGTAATATATTCTCTCTCCCTTCTGCACCCTAGTACAAGAGCATTTTATTCCATTATTAGTATATTCAGCCATTATGGTTTATTCTCTCCTTCGTTATTAACGTTTTCGTTCTGCCCTTGTGGAGCATTAGGATTTCCCTGTACTGGCATTCCACCTTCTTCTCCTAACTCAGGTATTCCTCCTCCGCCTCCACCTTCTGCACCCGTACTTAAACTAATCTTGTGGTAACGGAATTTCATCATACCCTCCTTGTCTATCTCCATATCAACATCAAATCCTATTTTACTCATATTTATAGCCTGTTCTATTCTGGTACTTTCCATTTCAAGTTTTCTCATATCATCTTCCAACTCATTAGGCTTAAGCTTCATAACGTAGTCAACAACATTTAACTTACTACCAAGCCATTGTAAGAAGTCATTCCACACCCTTTGGCTTTCACTTATAGTTCTGTTAGTAATAGTAACCTGAAGCCCTTCATTATTAAGTCCTCCACTAGAACCATTGCCCCCACTCATTATAGGCTGAACTCCATACATAAGCCCTATGTGTGTTCTAAACAATTCCACCATCTGTAGCATTTGCATTTCATCTGGTTTCAAGTCCATATTAACCTGTTCAACAACTCTCCTAGCCCCACTGTCTTCTCCTTCAACTACCAATGGGTAAATCATATTAGGATTTTCTCTAGCCTTCTGACTTAACCACAAAAACGCCTGTCTCACATTGTCAAGTTTTCCTCTTATAACTAAGAAACTTCTCGGTGTCCTCTGCAAACTATATGCTTCAAGAGTATAATCGTCCATTTTTATTAACGTCAAAACCTTTCTCCAAATAGTATAAACCATACTAACTCCATAACCTTCCTGACTACTCCACCTTTTAACGTGATACAACTCTCCTCTCCCAAAATATAAATTCTGTCCACTAGCCCCACTCCCTGCACTTCCAGAAGGATTAGCCGCAAACCAGCACTCTAGTAATTCTTTGTGGTCTATGTCACAATAATACTCTCCCTTCTGGGGCTTAATAACTATCTTCTCTCTATGCTCTGGACATACATACAAATATGCTCCATTATCTCCTCTTCCCATTCCATAATTACTTATTATTAACTTAACCTTGTCTGGGCTTAACCTCACTAAATCATCTATTTCCGCCCCTGTAATTCTTCCACTATCGTCATAATTATATCTCCTAGTAAGCAAAAGAAAAGCATTGTCAAATATATTAACGTCCAAGTCAGAACTCTTTAAAATTCCAATAGTAGTTTCGTCAAACCTATTCTTCTTTCTTAGAAAAGCTTCCCCTCTAAGTTTCTGCGTTAGGTCTGGGTTTCTCATAGGACTACCACAAACCGGACACTTGTCTATTTCCTCAAATACTTCATAACCGCATCTAGGGTTAATACACTTCTTAACGAATTTCTCCTCTATACTTATACCATTTTTAAATATTTCATCATTCAAATTCTTTATTACAGTTCGGAGAATATCACTACCATAAAATAAGTCCATTACCCAACTATAAGACCAACGATACAAAGGGGTCTTTTCATTAGCCCCCACCATCTGAACATAACTATTAAAAGGCAAAGGAACGTTTCTAAAAGAAAGTCCTCCTCTAGCACTACTTTTACTTATGTCTCCTCCAGAAAGATTAAAAGCTGAATTAAGTTTTGAAAATACCCTAGTAACAAACGGTTGTTTAGAATTAATAGCCATAGCAGACAATCGTTAACAGGTATATAAATATTTTATTAAAAGAAAATAAAGATTAATATTCGCCCCTAATTTATAAATCATTTTAGGAGTGTTTAAAAATTTAAAGGTATTAATTAATGCAAAAAATAAATTAATTAAAATTAAGAGGTTTTAGAGTTCAGGTTTCTTGCAAAGACAATGTATTTCGGTAAACCAGAAATCAAGTCCATAGTTTTCGCCATACTTTTCCTTTAGCAAAGTTTTAGAATATGCGTCTGTCTTACCAAGTATTTCATCATCGTCTTTAGAAAAGTAACACATTTTATGCAACTCAATAGTTTCATCTTCTAAGTCTTTCTCAATGAGAACAACATTAGTAACAACATTTCCGTCAACTTCTTCTAGCTTTGCTTTCTGCTCTCCTCTGTCTATATGGTAAACTTCTCCCTCAAACTCTGCTATTGGGTGTCCGCAATTCTTACACAACTTTACACTATCCATTTTATCGCCTCTATTTCTTTTATTTGCTCATCAACTGTCTTGCTCTTTGAAAGAGAAAATATATCATCATTCCACCCATACAAATAAGTTATGTTAGGATTGCTACTCTTAGTCATTTGGGTGTCATTAGGAACTATAGTCATTAACCAAATCTTCACGTTAGGATTAATTTTCTTAATGTAGGTTTTTATAGCATTCTCCACATCATTCCCAAACCAACTTTCATTGTCTGTTATTCCTATTATGTTATCTACTTTGTTATTGAAAGTAGTAAGGTACTCAAATCCTACAGCCAAATTAGTCCCTCCACCAACCATATTCTCCACAGTAGAAACTCTACTCAGAAAGTCAGTAGCATTTGCCATAGCACTAATTCCCCCAACTCTAATTCCAGAATCAAATGGCAAGAATATTACGTCATTCTTCTCCATAATACTAGCTGTAACAAGTCCTACAACCATAGCCGCATTTATGTCTGAATGACTAGAAGTCAAAGTAGAAGTCATAGAACCACTTATGTCTCCAAGAACTGCAACTCTACCTTCGAATGGTATAGCAATATTCTCAAGTGAAGCCTTTATTGCGTTAGTCATTATATCTTTAAACCTATAAAACTTCAATGGTGGTTTTTCTATGTCCCAATCCTTTACATTCTCCTTGTAAGCTATATAAAGTTGTGCTGGGAAAATCTTTGAATGCTTTATTGCCTCTTTAGTAAACACTTTCTCCATTCTCTCTAAAACTTTGTCAGCGTCCACATTCGCAAAATAATTCCTCAAATTCCTGAGAAAATTAAATATAGGACTGGTGTTCATTAAATACTCCCAAATTTCTGGAGAAGTACCAAAACTAGAAACAAGCTCATAAGGATAAACCCTCTCCTTAGAAAACTCAGCAAAACTTATTTTGCCCTTCTTATAAAGCTCAAGATTATTAAAGTACTGATTAACCTCTCCCTTCTTATTAACTGTTTCCCTTCTCATTATATAAGGAATGACGGAAGGATTAATACTCTCTTTAGGGCGAGCCATTCTTATCATTTCCCTTATCTCTCCACTATACTTGAGAGCTAAGTAATCATTATACCCAGCAATATCACTAATCATCAACTTCTTTATTCCAGACCCAATTCCAACTCTCCCCAAACTCTTTGACCTTGCCAAGTCCATAAATTGAGACCAATCTTTAGGAGTTTTTATTACTCTACTATAGTTAGTCTTAAATTTGTCAAAGTCCAGAGTACTAGCTTTGACCATCAGAGCAATGGGGCTTGTTCTTTTTCCTCCAACTTCCTTAGCATAAATAGCTGTTTTAATGAGAAAATCTACGTCTTCTTCTGTCCACTTGTTTATAGTGTCAAAAAGCATTGTTTTGTTTTCATCTTCGCTCTTATAAAAAGTAGAGTCCAATGTTCCAAGCAATGCCATATTAACCAACATATGTTTGTCGTCAATACTATAACTAGGTCTTCCTTCGTCATTCACCGTATCATACTTTCTATTCTTTACCAACTTCTTTGTTACACTCATCAAAATCTCCTCCTTTTCTAGTAATTCCCTTAAGTTAATTTTATATTTAAGTTTTTATGGGAGTGAAGAGAGGACTTTCAAGACTTAGTAAAAAATCAGCTTTTAAGTAACTAAGTCTTCACCTCTCTCTTGAATTTAAAATGAGGATTAAAAGCTCGGTATTTTTAGGTAACCGCATACTTAAGTAACCGAACTTACACCTCATTTAATGGGTATACATTTAGGGTTTTTAGGTTTCCGTCTAGGTAAATAGGTATTATTTTAAAGTATTTAAAAATTCTCAAAAGTAATTTCATTGCTCCAAAAAGGTAAGTCCTTTCTTCCCAACAGACTTTACTACTCGTCCACTCTTCGGCTTAAAAGTCCACCTGTCAACTTCATAGTGTGTAGGGTTTCTCTTTATATGAGTAGTAAAACTACCACAAGTCTTACTCCTACTATTAGTCTTTAACTTAAAAACTGTATTACACGAACACCTAATATACATATTTACAACCTCTCATAAACAGTTACCTTCAAGTATAACAATACTTCACGAGCCAACCTCTTATAATGCTTAGGGTATAGTCTTCTTCTAGAAGTTTTATAAACATACTTTTTATACTTAAGCTCATCTTCCCTCCTACTCATTATCATTCAACCCTTGCATAGTCAAATATATTATATACAACAAAAAGAATACTGCACTAATAGCCCATATAACAAGTACCAAATAATAAATAAAACTCGTATTTGGAAATACATAATAATACAATACTAGAAGGAAAAAAAGTTCAAATGTCCACAAAAATAATTTCCAGTCCTTTACTATTGTCCAAAACAGACCAAAAATTATTAACTTACTTCCTCCTAACAACCACTTAAAAAATGAAACTTTCTCCATACAAACAACCTCACTCAAACTAATTTACAAAAATTTTCGGAATGGTTTTGTCCCCTATTTTCTCCTGCTCAATTTTGTCATTAAACTTATTCTTCTCAAATTTTTTCATTATCTTGTCAACTTTTTTAGCAAGCCTATTAGGGCTCTTAAAGTCATTTCTATACTTGAAATATATTATAGTTTGAAGAGATTCTGGTATTACCGCTCCCTTTTTATAAGGATAAATAAAAATAGCCCAAGATGCTAATTCTTCCTTACTTAATGAGTCTGACCCAATAAATAAGTTTTTTATTGTTGGTGGCTCTAACATTCCAATATACTTCTCGTCAAAAAATAAAATATAAGGACCAAAATCCCACTTATGTGAACTTGCATACACAAACTTAAACTTCCGTTTTTCAACGATTGTATTCTCTTTTTTAATTTTATTAACGTCTATATAAGCTCCGTCCTTCAACATAGCCTCATTAAACTCTTTCAATATCTTTATAGGGTCTCTTTCTCTATATGTATACTCTCTATACTTACTCATATTTTCACCTCAATAAATAAAGTGGTACTTCTCCCCACTCTCTTCTCTCTCGTCATCGTCAAAGTAATCCATATGCTCTATTATCGCCATAATAAAGTCTTCTTGCATTGAAGTATTAAAAAACTTCTTACAATGCTTCTTCCACCGCTCAAATACATCTTCTGGTATTTCAGTCTCAAACTTTATTAGTTTCATTTCTCCTCACCTTCCGTTATTACTTTAACGTCATAATTAGTTAAATTAGTATTCAAATGCACTTTATAAGCCTTATACCCTGCCTTTATAAACATAAAAGCATCTGCATCTGTAATTTCATCTATAGCTGAATCATCAATATCATCAAGAAATGTTTTCATAAAAATTAGTCTTTCATATACCCCAACTAATAATTTTCCCTGCTCGTTTACTACCAAATACACATCTTGCCTATTTACTTCCTCAAAATCTCTTTCTGTGTCCATTTTACTCTTTCCCCCTCAAACTATTCTTCTCTATTTCTGCTACCTCTTTCTCTGCCTCTCTAATGTAACGCTCTACTAATTTATGATAAGGATAATAATAAACCCTCAACTCATTGAATTTTTCTTTAACTTGTGAAGCCTTAATATTTTTAGGTAATAACCCTCTCTTTATACCTTCCTCAACCTTTTGCCCTAACTTGTCTAAAGGCTCATACCACTCAAGAGGACATTCAAGTCCAAATACCATTAAGTCGGAAATAAAACCATTTTTGCTTACTGCATTCCTCCCAACTCTATAAAACTTATACTTCTTCTGTAACTCCGACATTTTTAACCCCCTTTCACTCATTTCCATAATTTTCCTCCAAATTTAGTCATTTAAACAAGTTATATAAATATTCTTTTTATTCTTTAACTTCTTCTTTATTTTCAAAGTAATTCTTGAAATAAGAATCAACATAACTATATACTTCATCTTCTGGCAAAACTTCAACATAACCAAATGCAGAAAAATTCTTAGCATAAGTATCTCCATAATTTTCCTCTATATGCTTAAGTATTTTTTCCCACGCCTCGTTTATATTGTTAGCTTTAACTATAACAGTAACCAACCCAACTTTGTCCACCGCTACACAATCTGCTACATATGTCTCCATACAGTTTCCCTCTTTTACTCTTCTTTGTTAAATGAAACTGACTCTATAAGCATTAATGCTATATCAAAGTCTTCCTTATTACTTTCTTTTAACTTAGCCATAAATACTACAATAAACCCAATTAATTCTTTTATTGTTACTTTTTTGTCAATAAGCAATGGCGTTACTTTATCAAAACTAGCATACAACTCTTCTGCTAACTCCTTCTTTTCCTCTTCAATACTTTTATCATTATTCTCTTTTTTGTCTTCCATATTAAACTCCCTCCGCCTCAATTTCAACAACTTCACATTTGCCCTCAGCTTTAGCAAATTCATCAGCATCTTCTTTACTCTTAAATATTTTCATAGCCTTATACCTATAGTCAGCGTATGGACCATAATCCCACTTATTTACCAAATATACCTTAGTCATCAAACCACTCCTCTTTGACCTCAAATTCCTCAATAGACTCTTCTGGTTGCTCATTTACCCACCATATTTCATCTTCGTCACTAAACTCAGAATAAGGATTATTCTTTTCATAATACTTTAACCAATCTCTTTTAGCTAAATCAAAAGAAGAATATACCCCTAGCACAAATCTACTCTCTACTTTATCTCCAAACAATATCCAAACCTTTGTCATTTCATTCACCTCACTCTTCATCTTCGTCAATTATCATTCTAGCCGTATTACAAAGTCGCCCACATACTACACAAGGTCTCATAATACCTGTAAGCTTCATATCTCCTTTTGCGTGAACTTCACATCTAGGCTCTAAATGTATTCTCATTTCACCTCATCGCTCAATATTTTAGAATAGTCTTTATAATTTCTACAGTAAGAAATAATTACCATTTCCTTTTCATTAAAACTATCTACCCAATATTTTTCTTGTTTTTCAAATTCTACAAACCCAAAACAATTCTTAAAGAAAATCGCTTCTTTACCTCTCCCAGTAAATACTATTTTATACCCAATGTCTTCGTCATACTCATTGTTAGAAGAACTTTCTATAATTTCATACTTAAGTAATTGAGGAATAAAAAACATAGTAGAAACGTCAGAACCCCACATAATAAGACTCTTCTCTTTAAACTTATCCAAAAATTCAGAAGTTTTTACGATACTCAAATCTTTTATGTGTAGTGTATTTTCCGGAACAGTCATTAGCATTCCCTCCTCAATTCTATTTTTTTACCACAGAAAGGACAATTTTTTATAGTTGCCCCACCAAAGAATACCTTTTCTCCGTCAGTAAAAATAGAGGGCGTTGAATAACCATCGTCAATAGTTCTTTCCTGAAAATCCCAGCAACAATAGTCACCAGCAAATTCCCAAGTCTTCGGACTAACTTTCATCTACATCGCCTACTCTCTTTTTTATTAACGCTTAAAGAAACGAAATTCTCTTTTTTGAAGTTAACTATAAGTCTTTTACCAGAATATAAATATATATCTCTATCAAGGTTAATGTCCATTTTCGTTATACCTACTACGTTAGTTTCTATTACTTCACCATTTCTATAAGTTACTCCAAGTTCATAACCTAATTTAGGCTTATACCTATGTCCAAAATAAGCATAATGTGATTTCTTACTTTCGTCATATACTTTATGTTTTACTTTATGATTAAATTCTGATTCTTTTTGTAATCTCTCCAAAGCCTCTTTATCAACAGAAATGCTCATTCAAATCCATCCTTTTTATCCCACATAACAGTAGCAAGTTTATAAGGATATTCTGGAAGACTTATACAATTCCCAGAATGACCTTCCTGCAAATCACACTTAAAGACTATTCCTCGTATTCCAAATTTCAACGGACATCTTACAAATTCCATTTTACTTCCCTCCTGCTTATTCCACACAATAGTAGCATCTTTATAAGGATATGTCAGAAGAGTTGCACAACTACCAGTATGACCTTCTTGCAAGTCACAATTAAATACTACTCCTTTCATTTCATATGTCAAAGGACATCTTACGAATTTCATTTTGCTTTCCTCCTACCTTTCTCTTCATCAAATCCTTCTCCTTCAATTAATGTAACCTGATATTTATTCTTATCTTTATTAGATAAATTAACTAGATATTTAGTAGCATCTTCCCAATTTTTGAATACTTTAAGTGGCTCTAAACTTTCATAATCGTAAATAGAATTAACTCTAGACACCAAAAATAATTTACTCAATTAACTCCCTCCTATGCACCTAAAACATAAGTAGGTATATACTCAAGTCCCCACCCAAGTTGCCAATACTGTCTAAACCTCATCTCACAAGGATAAGTAATAACTTCATTTGTTAACATTAATACCCAACCTCCATTCCATAAGTGACCCCCGAGGACTCGAACCTCAATCATTTGCCATTCCGGCTTCCTTGAACAGCATCATCTCACCGCCTTGAGGGGTCTTATATACTCTCTTTCAGCCTCTTTAATAAATTCTCCTACTACACCGCAATCTGGACATACTTTCAACAAATCACTTTCCTTCGGAAGTACATAACCACATTTTGAACATTTCCACTTATAACCCTTTCCACTTGTCATAATATTCACCCAATCTGGTAACTCACACTACCATTATCAAACCAAATCCAATTACACCTTAAACACTTATACCCAACCATTCCAAACTCAATATGGTCTTCCACGTTAACAGACCAACAATTAGGACACCTCATCATACTCCCTCTTTTTTCTTAGTAACTCTTGACTTAGATACTTTTATTCTGCTATCAGGATACTCTTTGTTTAAAGTAAGAGTCCACGAAGCATACTCATCTTTTGCAAACTTAATACCTCCTACGTATAGTTTATCACCCATTAACACATCACCAGATGTAAAGAATTTATCTGAATGTTGCTCGTCAAATATACCAATTAACTGGTGTGTCTTAGAGTCAGTTACAAGATGAATTTGCTTTAAACTTTCTGTTTTTACCATCAAAATCCCCATTCATTTTCAAACCAAATACAACCACATCTCAGGCATCGATATCCAACCATTTTGAACTCATCCGTATAATCTTCCACATTAAGAGACCCACATTTAGGACACCTCATTATAATCCTCTCTCCTTTTCTTTATTCTCTATTCTACTATGTTGTTCATTGATTATTTTATCTTTATAACAAAAAAGATGATAGACGTGCTTTTCTGGAAACTCTTCATACACTCGTACAAAGTATCCTCGTTTAATGTTAATTCCATTCCCACAGGCTTCACATACTTCTATTCTCATTAAAACCCCACCCCCATACAATCCGAGCAAATCCACTTGTTCAGAAAGTCAGCAAATCTAACATCCGGTTTTTCCTCGTGACAGATAGAACATTTCATATAAATCCCTCTTTTTTATCCCACATAACCGTAGCAAGTTTATAAGGATATTCTGGAAAACTTATACAATTACCAGAATGACCATCCTTTAAATCACACTTAAATACTATTCCCCGTATTTCAAATTTCAAAGGACATCTTACAAATTCCATTTCATTTTCTCTCCTTTTTATCACTATTCTCTTTTATATAAAATCTTGTTATAGCTTCTGTTATTGTATCGTCATAGATCATAGAATAAACCTTCCAGAGTGTATCCATTTTTTTCTTATACTTCAATTCGGGATGATTATACGGATTTAAACTGACTGAATTAACAATCTGTTCCGGTTTCTTAATCTCATTTTCATAATCTTGAGAAGCTTGTAGATAATCTCTTATGAGTTTATCACGAGATTCTATACCGTGTTTTACAAGATACTTTAATGAGGTTTCAAACGTTTCTTCAATCTCTTTCAATTTTGTTTCCAACTCTTCAATTCTTTTAAGCACATGATCCAAAGTATCGACTATATGTTTGTAATCTATATGTTTGTAATCAAAATCTTCTTCTTTTACTTTTGACATTAGAACCTTAACTCCTTAAAAAACTTGTTTTTCATTCAATCACCTGTTTCATACTGTTTAAAACGTTCTATAATCGTTTTTGCAAACGCTCTTGAAATACTCAATGGAATTTTTGCTCTTATTGCAGGTCTATCCTTTGAAGGTGCGACATACGATTTACCATAAATATCTTCTTTATTTGTAACTGTAAAATTTGGAAAAGTTCCCCAGAAATACCTAGAACCTATGTGAAATTTTGCTTTTCCAACATATTTCTGTGCACCCCTGACATTTTCAATTAAATAATAAACAGGTTTTACAATATCAACAATCTCATAAACACGATTAAAAAGTTTCATTGCACTTGGAATATCTGGGGGATAATCTTTAACCACTCTCCATGTTTTTGGAAATGAAGATTTAGTAAAATCTGTACAGGGTGGACTTGCAACAATAATATCACAATTATCAAAATTATTGTAAGTAAGTAAATCTGCTTTAACAAATTTACTGGGATACTTATCTGAAAAATCAACAATATCATATCCTGTAACTTCTATATTATTTTCCAATAATCCTGTTGTCCATCCTCCAAGACCACAATAAAGGTCTATAACTTTTATACTCATTGATCTCACTTCTCCTTAACCTCAAACTCCTGAATAGCACGTTTTTTATCATCATCTACCCACCATATTTCATCAATGCTAATATAAGGATTATTTGTTTTGTAATATTCCAACCAGTATTTTTTAGCAAGCTCCAAAGAAGAATATACTCCTAACACAAATCTATCTTCCAGTTTTTCACCATACAATACCCAAACTTTTGTCACTGAGCTCAGTCCTCTCCCTCGATCTTGACTTCAAAATATCTGAACCAACCCTCTTCCAGTTTTAATTTTTTCAGAGTATCGATTAACTCAGAAGAGTATTTGGAATATAAAATATCTTCCTCAGCATATTTCATAAAGAGGGGTTTGCTGAATCCCATTCTTTTCAAGAGAGTTACCTCAAGATAATATTTGGTGGGGATGAAATATTTACTTACCCCCAGTTCATAATTGCTATAATCATCGTTATCCCTTAGAAAAGATACATGATACCTATCCAATTTTTTACCTTTTGCGTCAAGTGCTTTTTTTAAACTCTCTTTGATCTCATCTAGAGAGTAATGTTTTCTAATCTTACCTCTACTAGGATTTTTCCACATTGAATACTTCTTTTCTATCAAAATACTATCAATGCTCTTGAAAACTTTTGACTTAACACACACACCGTAAATCCACCGTCTGATCCAATACCCGCTATCCTCGTGTGTGAGCGTTTCGACATATTCTCCATTACTACCAACATAAGTAAATTCTGCTCCCGCTAACAGAGCTTCATCCAAATTCTTGTACGCTATTGTTTCTTTTTCCATTTTACTTCATTCCTTTTGACAGCATCTTCATTTCCGACTTACTCAGGGGGATACAAAAATTAGAACTCCCCAAATCAAATGTTAGATACCACTTATCCTCTTTCCTATCATACTTATAGAGAAACACGTTCTTGTTCATTTACCCGACCCACTTTTGACCTTCTCCAAAACATCCCCACTCGTTCTCGGTTTTCTCCATAAATAGTTTAAACATAAACATGTGATGATGATCCTTAAACAGATTTTCAAATTCCTTAACCTTCAACTTGAGTTCTTCGTCAGTTATGTATTTAGTTAGATAACCATCCGCACCACCACATCTTCCTTCAAACGTGATATCGTTCATCCAGTAAGTACCGTCATACATAAACCACTCATTGACTTGAGTAAATTTCGGGGGAGAACTGAACACCATTTAATTACCTTTTTTCAAATATTTTTCATTAACCTCTTCAATTTCTTCCTTATCTTTCTTAACGAAATCCTCGTAGCAACTCATATACCCCGCTGTAAATAAGATGTAAGCTTCCTCTACTAGATTTTTATTTACAACAAAGTAACTATCTTTTCTCTCGTGCTTCAACTCTTCCCAATTCTCCTCAAATGCTTTATTTAACATTTCATTTACGTTAGGTTTCATCTACACCACCCACTCCTTTTATCGTAAATTTTTAAAGAGACGAGATTCTCTTTTTCAAATGTAACAAGAAGTCTTTTACCCGAATAAAGATAAACGTGTGAATTGAGATAAAAGTTAATTTTAGTTATACCATCTATCGCTGTTTCTATCGTTTTATCGTTTCTGACCAATTTATAAATTACTCCAAACTCATATCCCCGTTTAGGTTTATAGATATAACCAAAATTGCAAAAAGATGAATCTTCATCGCTGTATTCCTTATACTTTACTTTGTTATTAAACTCTATCTTGTTTCGCAGTTTGTCAAGCTCTTCAATATCTACAGAAATTACCGTTAGAACCCCTCATCTTTAAGCAAAGCAGATAAATACTGCATGTTGGTTTCTGTCATAGTGAATGCAAAACTTACATTTGTGTCGTTCTCACCGATGTGTAAAATCCAGCGATCAAACTCTTTCATTTCTTCTTTGTTAAAAACTTTGATTTTCTCTATTCCAACCCACATTAAAATCCCTCTGCTTCTAGCAATGTTTTTAATTCCGTCAGTGATTGTTTAGTTACAAAAAGAGTAACTGAGGTCTCGCTGTGACCGTAATGAAATGCATAGAATACCTCACCGTTAGAGTTTTTCAAATCAGATTTCTCTACCCAAAATGTCATTCTATTTCCCCCGTAATTACTTTTTCAATTAAATCATCTATCTTACCGCTAACTTTCCTTATCTCATATCGCATACCGTGTTTAAATCCCTCTTCGTATGCTCTCCGTGTCATTTCTTTCATACTAACACGGGTATCATCTTTTGATCCAGTTAATTCTTTCCAAACAAATTCAAAATCTCCTTTCATGTATTCATGCACAGCTTCGTTTTCTGTCATGTTCTCACGCTTCCCAAACTCGTTCTGGTTTATAAGTCTTTTTTCCACCAGAATCTCTATGTATAAAATTTAACATCAATTTAAAATTCTAAATTCGAGGTGATCATATCCCGTGATATAATAAGACCTACCCCATCCAAATCATTCAATGTAAAACGATCTAACGCTAACCCTGTTGATAATAACCCTAATCCATCCATGAATCCTCCCAAAGGAAAGAATGGAGACAAAGATGAACCTGATTAGAATAATCTTCTGCTTTACCATCACAGTAGTCACCCGAAAAACCCTCACCCCTCAGATAATCCAAATGATCAGCGAGAAAATAATCCATAGAGAGCAAGTTCATTCCATCATTCCCATTCTCTTCATAACTCCCTTCACCACCCCATCGATGATCTCTTGGTAATATGTAAGATTACGGTCTTTATTTTTCTCATATCTCGCTATAATTAAATTTTCGAGATTATCCCCAGTAGATAACACGTTAAATATAAAATCCCTCTCCAATTTCAACTCTATCGGGACTTTCATCGGGGTTCTGTATCTGCTTATCTCGGAATTTATCTCCAAGAGTTCCTCATTCAAAATCTTTCTTATCCTATCGTTTAGAGTAATATTTTCTCACCTTCTTTAAAACGGAACTTGATATCTTCTAAAATAGTTATATCTAGAATGAAATAATATATAACATCTTTATAATATTCATAAAGTGAAGAGTGGTGAACTAGCTCATTATCATAGTAATCCAATAATCCCTTGTAATGATCTTCTTTTTCACATTTAACTTTGTTTACATAATATATTGGTGGAAATTTCCCTTTATTTTTAGATATTGCTTTCATAATAGAAGAAAATGTTTCTAACTCTTTGTAATATTTAAAATTCTTTTTTCTGTTTTTAAGATTTAAATCATCACTTTTTTCCTTAAGTTTCATATATGTTGTGTACAAAAGATTGAAAAACGTATAAGTATCTCTTCTCATTTAAGTTTCACTTCCAACCCGTTTGCTCTATCCATGCAAAACAAAATCACAGATTCCCTTATCCGATGAATCTCGATAATTCTATCACCTACCCACCCCTTCCCCTTGAGATTGGTTTCGTATTCTTTCTTGAAGTTTTTTTCTTCCTTTTTTTGACAGTCAATCACATATTTTTCTGGTAGATATTCAAAATTACTTGAAGCAATTTTTTCTAAAATACTGTCAATTGTTGATAATACTATCCAGTCATTGTTTGTGTATTCGTGATAATAATGTTTTATAAGAGTTTTCTTATATTTCAACAATTTATCATAGAAAATTTTAGTTTCTTCTATCATCTGTAATTCACACTCACACCTTCTGCCATATCCATAAAATAGAGAATTGAAAATTTCTCCATAAGATGATACTTTATATCCTCACGAAAAGGATCGATTCTTTGATCAAACAATTTCTCCTCTATTCTCTCGTATCTCCTCACGTATTCTTCGGGTGTGTATCTGAAATTTGTAACTGAAATATCATCCAAAATATTAGCAGTTATTTTCAGCATTAAAAAATCTTTTGTTTGAAGACGAGCAGTATACTTACGTTGTATAGACTTTTGAAATCTCGCAAGTTTATCATGAAAACTTATAATGTCCTCTTCCATTTATCCAATCCCCCTTTTTTGTAGTCACCAATTCCTTGAAATACATCAACCAAAGTTCTTCATTGAGATAACGTTCTACTACGTTTATTGTATTTTTAGGAGAATACAACTTATAATTTTTATAAACGTTCTCAAATGCTTGTTTATTCAATTTCTCAAATCTTTTAACATACTGTTCCGGAGAATATTGTTTACCAGTATTTTTTATCATATCAATCATATCAAACGTAAGAGATTGAAGTATGATACCCTTATCACCGTTAAAAGAATCCCCGTTAAAAGAAAGACTTTTTTTAATTAAATAATTATAGTATTCCAATAAAAAATCATAAAATTTTTCAGTTTTATCAGAAACACTCATATCGAAAATCCCCTTTTATTTATTTCTCCGATTCAAATAAAATCGGGATGGTTTTTAAAAGAAATTTAAGATAGTCGGGATCATCTGAGTGTGTAAGCATTACGTTCAGAAATTTCTCTATCTCGGTTATTTTAAGTCTCAGGTAACGTTCTAACCCTTCTATCGTCAAATTCTTCTCATCTCCAACAAAATCACTTAATTCGTTCTTTATTTCCACCAACTCATTCAATGTCCTATCTTTAGGACTCAGTTCTTCTGTCATATTATCTCACTCACATCAATCTACTAATCCTATCATTATCATAAAGAAGAACATGGTTATATATATTCCCCCAACAATAAGGAAAAACACTGGAATTAACAGCAATATAACAACCCCATCTTCCCCACCAAGAGCAAACCCCATAGTGTACTCAATTACACGATAAACAGCGAAGTACCAGTATAAAATATCCAATAGTATAAGCAGTACAAATGTTCCAATAGCAAAACTTGTTTCTGACATCAGTTTACCTCTTCTTTAACGAGTATCCAATCATCGGGAATATCATCAGTGGTAAAAAGTTTCAGTCTCTTATATAACACGAGAATGGTTTTTCTCTTGCTAACATCTACGTTTAAATGGTGAAAATAGAATCCCATCTTGTGCATTAGCATAATTGAAGATACATTATTCGCACTAACTTCTGCTATGAAATTTCTAAAATGTAACTTCTTTGCTGTATTCAGTTTGAGTTTCATAAAGATCGTTCCCATCCCAGAACGTCTCCATCCGTAACCAACCACCGTACATGAGTGAAATGTATTCTTATCGGGATAAAACCCAGTAAATCCGACTATATTCCCCGAATCATCTTTAGCGATCCAAGAATAACCTTTACCCTCAGCGATAAGAATTTTGTGGGATAAAAGATGTCCTTCACCTTCTCTCGTGCAGAAATCATACGCTTCTTTACTATCTTCACGTTTTAAAATCTCAATCCTGTATTTTTTCGTAGTCATTTTTAAATTCCTCCCATTGTTCGTAATCCTTTAAACACTTGGAAGAACAGAATATTCTATCATACCTCTCGATATATTTCCCGACTCTTTTTCCGCAGACAGAACATATCATACTCCCTCTACCTCAATCGCATGATCACACTTCTTGCACCGATAAATTTTTGTGGTTTTCATATTCTGCAAACCACTCGTAGTATGAACTTTCTCCGTGATAAAGACTAAATCCTCATCATGACAAGGACACATACACTTTATCGATGCACCACCACCTAACAACGCTATCTTCTTACAATACTGACACATCTTATTTCTTCTCCAATTTCTTTACCAATTCCTTAAACTGAACGGGATGTTTATACCTCAGATGTGCAGAACGGGATACCTTACCCATAACTACCTCACCACATCCCTCTATTTTGCATATAGATACGATATTACGGTTTTGCTCATAGGATTTAAAATAATCCCAGTAAAAATGAGAAGGGATATACGGTTTTTTAGACAATTCCAATCCACCAGTAAACAGAAGGATTTTCCGTAATCTTTATCTTCTTCTTTTTTACGAAATCGCTTAGAATTTCCACAATCAACTCATAGTCTATATTTGTTATTTCGTGAATTGACTGTACTGTAAATCCTTGTCCGTCTTTTATGCAGTCATATACCAACTCATCCAAGTCCTTTCTATCCATTCTTATCACTTCTCTTTTTTCATATCCGTAGAATCATCGCTAAACATAAAATCCAGCAATACCAATATCTCAAGGAATAACTCAAGGGATATCGATATCAGGAACAGTATCAAGAATACAAAGATTAGCTCTTTATTTCCGATATACTCTGAAATCATTAATCCTATGAACAAAATTATGGTTTTGAGATATGTGGTAGGTACGTATAACTTACTCATTTCAATCCATCCAATATGTCTCCGAATAACTTAAACCTTTTCTAGGTTCTTCTCCGCTATCAAGATATAAGATAAAATCGAGTCCCAAATTTAATGCTACCCTACCATTTCTCCTTTTAGATTTTATGTAGAATGCACCATTTCTTACAAACGTGAGATCATAGAAAGACATCAGTTTTTCAAAATCCCCGTTCATTTCAACAAAAGGATGTATTACGATGTTCTCCTCTTCATTGTAAAAAACGATGTGTTTTTCCATATCCTCAGGAGAATACTTACTGGTGTAACTGTATTGGTCATATATCTTTTGGTTGTATTGATTTTTTCCTAACGGAAGAGACACTATGTACATGTAATTCTTTTTAATCTTCTTGTAAACCATATCCTCATTAATAAAAAATATTTTATTTTTATCAAGAGAACCTAAAATTATGGTTTTGCTTTTTCTCATAGAACCTCTATCACTCAAAGCAAATTTGGACAAATCATCTGTAAAGATCATAGCTGAAAATATTACCATCAAATCACCCTTTTTCTTCAAAACTCTATAGTAATTGTCCTCAGTCGAATCTATAATAGAAGATGTAGCTACTATTGCGTTATCGTATTCATTGTATTCTCTAAAATCTTTTTTCAAGACATTCGATGCTTTATAGGATTTTCTCTCCTTCATCAACTCTGTATCCACCATTGTGTAAAACATATTAATCCCAGTAAATCCAGTCCTTTTTCGTACTTTCTCACATATAATATCCGTAATAATTATCACCATAATAAGAAGAATAATCTTTAGAAATTTCTTCCGATTTTGTGACTAACTCTTCTATCAGTTTATAGAACATCTGATCCCTCTCTCCAATTTTTGTATAGTCTATTCGAATCTGTACCAGTTATCGACAATAGACATTCAGAACCCGAAAATTTCACTGAGTAATCCAGTCCTTCTTTTTTTACGGTATCCACAAATGAATCGAAGAAATCCTCTTTAACATTAGCTATGCTATAAACAAAATTATCTTTTCCCTCAATCATTATGTAAATACTGTTTATGATCTCATCAAAAGTTATTTTAGATTTTGTAGGGATTAACCAAAAAGCAGAATTGTTTTTATCAGAAATAGCGTAACTGTAGGGAAGAAAAGCATCTGACAAATAATAGAAATTTGCCATAACAAACAATGTTTTACCTTTTTCAATCTTAACTCTCCTAACTATTCTATCAGTTGTATGTCTTATGAGAACAGCGTATGCTGACTCTTTCCCCACTGATATAATCCCCTTCATATCAACTCTCCCGAAAAGCATAGGAGAGAGAACAAAAACCTTCTTATTATCCGTTTTGACAAAATTAAAGATATTGTCTCTCGTGTTAAACATTGCATCCCTAATGATCTCCTCAGTGTCAGATTTTTTGATCTCATGATCAATTTTAGCATGTTCAATAGGAATTTCTTTATCATCCCAATATTGTTTTCCAATACCAAAATTAACACTAGCATACACATTAGTAGTTTTAGGAAATCCATCGTTATCTAATCTCGATTGAGGATATCCAAAAGTAGGTCTATAGGTTCTAACAACTGTTCTCACGGGAATAACATCTTTTGACAACTCTTCTTCAACCATTTTGTAAAACATAGTTTTCACCTTAACAATAGAGAGCATACCTCACTCTCTCACTCTCAATTTTGAGGGATATTTCTCTGTTTTTGTTTCTATTTCGATATAGCTGTGTCATTAGGAGAATTATATCACTGTAGGTTAAAGCATTAGACGTAAGATATTCTGTTATTTCTTTAGGAATATTCTTAAAACGATCCCTAATATTAAATCCTCTCACATAATTTCCAATATCGTAATTGGAGTATGAGATTTTGTTAGGTATGTAACTGTAAGAAAACGTGTGAATGAAATGATTTTCATACTGATTACTTGTTCTTAACTGAGGAAGCATTTTAATATACTCATCAAGAAGCAAATATCCCGATACTATACCCATAGATATCAATTCTTTTAAAGAGTTATCCATATTATTAGAATAATTCTTTGAGCGTCTCATAATAACCACTCCTCTCTCATCGGGAGAAAAGAGCTTGGTAATATCATAACCCAACAGATTAAATTTAGTATATCCAACTCCATTCAAAAAGTAAGGAAATGTAGGATATTCTATAAACTCAATCCCGTATGAGAAATTGGGTATATGTTCTTCTATGTAACCAACATTATAATGCTCAAACAGTTTTATGCTATTCACCTTTTCGATAACTGCTTTTCTCTCAGATTCTGTTAATTCAACTCTAACTCTTGTTTTAAAGAATATTATTTTCACGGATATCACCACTCAAAACTCATCCGGAAGATCGTCAATACTATCATCGCTCTCATCCTCATCGTCACCGTAATCTTCTTCTGGTGAATCTGTACTGGTTATAGGATTCATCCAATCAGATGTAAACATCCTCTCCCGTACATTCTCACCAACCACTAACGGAATCTCATCAAGAGCGGAGAATGTAAACATAATAACTCCATAATCGGGATGAACAACGTGATTGCTTCTATCTATTCTAAATCGGATCATTTCCCCTCTAAAGTTAAACTCTCTTATTGGTCGTGCATTTCTAAATATAAGATTAATAGTACGATTTCGTGTATCTCCATCATATATGATTTTGTGGAAATCAAGAGAATCCCCGTACTGACTTTTTAAACTGAGATAATAGTTAAGAGATGCAATCAAAAACCTGAAAAATTCCCGATAACTATAAATTATTTCATCGAAAACTCTTTTTCTGTTTTTAGGTTCTGATAAAATCTCTCTCACTGTTTTGTACTCATTAAGAAGCATACCACGTTTAAGAATTTCATCTGAAAATAAAAATGTCCTCATATTAATGTGAATGTAAGAACCATTAGGATTACCATTGCTAGTGTAAGTCATAATGTCTGCTTTACTACCTCTAGCAAAAAAGAACCTACTAGCGAAAACATCCCTCAAAAATTTTCTGTACTGTCTAAGCTGAGGATCACCCGAATGTGTTGTATTGAAATAGTGAAATCCCTTTTCATATTGCTCATACTCTAGCGACTTTAACAATTCGTCTCTTATGCTCAACTCTAGCGGAGAGAAGTATATCTTAACTCTCTCTTTTGTGAATTTTATTTTCATGCTATCACCTTATAGAATGCTGGTCTAACTTTATCTTCTATCTTAATATCCAGTTCTCCATTCGACTCAGAAAAAGAGAATGGTTCTATTCTAGGATGTTCTTTTAATTTCAGAATGTCCATTGAATCGGGATTTGATAAAGAAATCACAACTCTCATAAAATAGAGGAAATTCTCTCCTATCTCATTGACTAGTAATTCTCTATCAGGAACGGGATGAGGAATAAGAAAATCTGAGTTATCTGGGAAGAAAAACATACCTCTGTTTATGCTATAGAATCCGGTTTTATAGCTATGAGGAGAAAATGCATAGAAGTTAGAGTAAGAAAAACCGTTCCATAGTAAAAAATATGCAACAGATGTATATGTGAAAAGAAAATCTATTCCGTGACTCAAAAATTCCTCTCTAGTTCTAAAAATTTTGGGAATTATAAAATATTTTCCCATTAATGCTTTTTCTTTACTTGAATATTTCAGGTTAATAGTGGACGGACTAAAAGTTATCCTCATACCTACAACCTTTTGGTTATCAAGTCCACCGTATCGGGATGTTCGTTAAAGTATCTGTCAATAGTAGATAACAACCAATCTAAAGATTCCCTCATTTCAGCAACATTGTGTTGATATGGTAGTATCCTAAATTCTATTGTTCTCAATACCTTAAACGAATTTATATTGATTGCCCAATATCTACTCCCAGCTTTGTACCCAGCTAATCCTTGATCCAGAGTAGTTACGATATCATAACCCTCAAACCTGCAATAATGATTTGCAAGTCTTCTCATATACTTATCCCTGTTTTTAAAGTGGGATTTGTACTGATCCATGAACCACATCTGAAAATCCTTTGAGGATGTTATGAAGTAACCTAGTCTCTCATCGTTAAACTTCATGTGAACATGCAATCCACAGCTATCATTCACCTGAAAATCGTGAGAATAGATGTAATCTGCATAGCTCATAAGAGAATCCAATGTAGTAGCCCAGAATGTATATTCAAGTCCATCATACATAGAATGAGTACCTACCGATCCATCGTGGTGCATCTTAAAATGTTCGTCATGAGCAAAATGTTCTCTTATTCGCACAAAACTCTCCTCAGAATCCACACCACCCTCTAACTCAACTCCGAATGACTTAATGTTCAAATATGTCATATTCAAACACACTCCTTTTTGGTTTTTCCTCATCTGCTGGTCTGCTTAACCAATTCTCCAATGCTTTGATCCTGAGGACGATCAAAGGTTCTATGTCAAATGGTATCTTACCGTTTAACAACATCCTTTTGTCCAATCCCAAAACATTCTTTGAGATTATCAGAAGATCGTTAATCTTGAAATTAACGTCTTCTTCTGGGAATCTCTCTAGCTTCTTCTTCTCCTCATCCGACAACTCTATAAGAAGGACATCGCCTTCTCTTCTCAATATTCTCATAGTATCCCTCACATATCACACGAACCTTTGTAATTATATGTAGCGGGTACATTATATGTACTGGGTGTTACAGATAACGAAATAGGTTTCTTCTCCTTTGATACAACCTTACCTTTGTCAATCGTATAGATCGTACCCGATTCTATCTCAGTTAATCCCGAAAATACGCTACCGTCTGACATACCGACAACCCCACCCTCTTTTGCTTCATATATCTTGTAATCAGCGGTTACAGTACGGTAAAGTTGAATTGTTCCATCGGGATGTAATATCTGAATCGCCATTGTTCCACCAACTCCGTGTTTTTCGAATTCCTCTAAAAATTTCCATCCGTATGCATTAAAGGAGTGGAGGATCAATTCACTGTCTACCTCAGTTTTGAATTTAACTCCTAATTTAGTTAATTCTTCTTTGAGGGAATCATAGTGATACAACATCCCGTTATGTGTAACAGCTATTCCTTGTGACTTAAACGGATGAGAGGTTGAATCCTCTATACCACCTTGTGTTGCGATCCTAGTATGGTATATGACTGCATCCGATACGATCTTATCATCATGAGTTACCCAATAAGAGAGTGCATCACGTTTAGATTTCTTCACAATCGGATATTTGCTATCGGGTGAATGATAACCATACCCGAATCCGTCTCTTTGTGTTAAACCGTATTTCGTAGTTACAGCAACTACAAAATTGGTGACATCCTCAGTATCGGGAATTGATATCATACCTTGTCTGCACATCAGTAATCCCTCTCTGTGTGCTTCTCAGGTACTTGTTTTAGTATCATGTCATACAGTCTCGATTTAGGTACTCTTGAGAGAATAATGTTATCCCTCATAACTACTAACCCGCTCTCCGTGACTATCAATTTATTTATTGAGGGATATTTTCTCCCTTCAACATTCAACTCTTTTGCTTCAAATTCCACAAATTTCATCTTATTACCTCTTTTTTGTGACATGGACAATCGCATCTGGAATCGTTACATGTCCAGTGTAACGCTTTGCTACATTCCTTACTTCTTGATCTGGGATGAGATAAAATAAGCTCACCATCCAGATCATACTTTTCAAAATTCGTGTTGTTATGAAGATTCATCGCAATCCATCCTCTATTTTAAAGATGTCCTCAATATCAATATATCCTATGTGATCTGAAATATCTTTAGTTGTACGGAGAATGATAAACCCATCCTTTATACTACATCTGACATCCCGACCAAACAGAATTTTGTTAATCCCAAATTGACTCATCCCAAACTCCCAGAATTTGTTAATTATCTGAGAGACAGTCATAGGATGAGGATCGTAAACGAATAACCTCAAATCCTTCAAGAGGATCATACCTATGACACCATCCTCTTTAGTACTGATTTCTACTTCTGAGCGATCATTTAATTTCAGTGTGTACGGTCTGTAAAAATGAAAACCGTTTAACTGAAAATTCGATGATCCAAAATGATCTAACAGAGATTGGTATCTGTTAATCATAGCTTGTCTCATAGTGAATCTCTCCATTTCCGATAACCCTTCTCTGTAGTCCAATGCTTACTCTTCTTACGTACTCTTTTCACCTTAAGGATGTACCAACTCCCTGAACACACCCTCAATAACATGCTCATTTCTCTTGTGATCAACCACATACCCAACCATACCAATCGAATAGAGGATCGACAAAATACGCTTACTGACGATTTCCTCATCGGGTGACTTTATGCGAATCTCGTAAAAGATTGCGATATGATTACCAGCTTTAGCAATAGTAGGACTCTCTATCTCTTCAACTAATACCGATAAAGGTATCTTTTGAGTAATTTCCAATAGTAAGGGAGATATCATAGGAGATCACCCATATATTTCTCATTCTTTTTCAATCTCAGAATGATCGATTCTGCATATCCCGCTTTTAGATTCCATAACAGATCATCAGTCAGATCATCTAGTGCATTACTAGATATGTATTGTATTTTCCTGACTGTATCAGCAATTTTGCTCATCATATAAGACAAGAATTCCTTATCATTAAATTTCTTGTTAGTAAGATTATCTAATGCGTCATACAATCTGTTTAATTCCGATCTCTCAGTGACTTGAGGGATTTCGTGCCATATTCCACGTATGATATCCTCACTGATACCGTACTTTTTCGATTGTGCTAATCCTTTACCTATCTTAAAAAATTTCTCATTCAGGTAAAGCTCTAATTCCCTATCATAGGTAGTGCAGTCATACGTCATAGGGATCGACTCCCTGATACGTATGATCCTATGATCTTGTTTTTATCGTTAAGCATTGTGAATTTCTTGACGTTATATTTTGTCCTTATCCTTAATATAGCGTCAGATAATGATTCCCAATGTTTGTATTTCTTGATAACTATCTCTCCATTTAACCGATATCTTAACTTGTACGTTTTGTTCACTCTCCTAATCTATAACCTATGTGCACGCTAAAAAAAAAAAGTAATGAGTGATCAGTGTTTGATCACTCTGTAATTACGGATTGCCTCTGCCTGTTTGTGTGTGTCCTTGTAGTCGATGTATGATAACGCAATATTCCCGTACTTGTTTTTGTATTTCTTGATCGGGATTTTGTATCCGATCGTGGTGACTTCATCCGGTGATACCGTGAATTTACCGTATGCTGAGATTAGCTTAAGCAAATTAGCGTTTGGTTTAACGGTGACTAGATAACGATTGTTTATGTTAACGATCACTTCATCCCCCCATTGTCCCGTTATCTGTTTAGCGGACTCTGCATATACCTCTTTACCGTCGAATTCCTCTATTAATTCCGTGACATTACGGTATAGGATTTTGTGGAATTCCTCAAATTGATCCTCTGTCAAACCGTTTGCTAATTGCTTGTAGTAATCGTTCACCACTTGGAGAACGTCTGCACCGTCTGGTATTTCCAACTCTTTAGGGAAAAATTTACGGATCGGTGCATTCCCGATCAATCCTAGCTTTCCGCTTGAGCTAGGTACGTGAGCCGTGTTTTGGTTGTTTGCTCTAGGTTTTGTGTTTGTCATTTTGAAAACCTCAAGCCCCTTAAGACCTGCGAGCCTATAAAGATTTTGGTTCTATTTTTCTTTCAAAATAAAAATCGAGGATGCGGTGTTTTTCTGGTTTTTCTGTTGATTTCAAATCGGTTTTAGAGCGGGATCGTGATCGTGCATTGCCTAATAGGTAATGTATAGTTTAGGTATTGAGTGTTTATTGTGTGGTTATCGGGATTTATTGAGTGTTAAAGTGATTGTTTTATTGGTTAATAGTTAAGTGGTTAATTAATTAAAAATTAATTGGTAATTGAATAAGAAATCTAAAGATAATTTCACGATTTCACGCTTAACGAATCCGTGACTTATACCTAAAATTTGAATCGTCCGGGAGAAACTCAATTTTTCAAAATTTCACGATTAACCAATCCCGATCCCTTACCTTACCTAATCCCAACCAATAACCTAAACAATACCTAATAGACAATAACCGAATTACACAATAGAGCGATAACCGATTAAGCGATTCCCGATTTTGGGATCGTCAAAAACGCATATTTTCCACCCCGACCCCTCGCAGATGTCAAAATATTCCCCAGCAAATTTTAAAAGTTGTCCCTAAATTTTATCAATGATAGCTATTTAAGATATCACCCTTTACCGATAAGAAGAACATCCCCATTACTATAATATCAATATAACAAAACCCACCCCGAAATTGTCTGTGAAATTTTCTCTGACAACCCCCAAACACCGAGAAAGAGCAGTTCCCCGTGATGTTGCTTGGAAACCCTTTGAAACACTGGTTCTCTATAAAAATTTGAGGACTCTCTTTTTCGGGGTTCGGTAGTAATTCTTTCTATATTATATAATATTATATAATAAAGAAGAAAATAAAAATTAAAAATATTAAATCACCTTTCTCTATGTAAGTGTGGTTGTTAGTTAGTTAAGTTAGTATAGTGTTGTTATTTAGTTAAGTTGTTATATTATTGTATTATTAAAGTGTTAAGAATTAAGACCATAAGTTGTACTAAACAATTTAAAGTCCATATCTTTAACACTTTATATTATATAATATAATTCTAAATAATATAATAGAGAAAGGAAGAAAGAAAAGAAAGAAATTCAAAACATTTATTACCCTAACTTCAATGAGGAACTATGGATATCTCACTGATATTAGGAATAGTAATAACAGCTCTAGTAGTTGGAGTACCTTTTGCTATAGGTCTTTCTAAAGTTCTAAAGAAACATAAAACTCTTGCGGGAAAGTTTCAAGCACTTATAACTTATATAAAAGCAAACCCCGTTCAGGATCAGGAACTCGTTTCTCTCATCGAGGAAATAGCGTCACTTTTCGGTGTGGATGTTCCCCCGATTAATGTTGCTAGTGCAGTTTCTAGTTCTCCTGTGCAACCCAAAAAGTAATAAATACCACATCCCGATTAGAGGAGTGAAGCAAAATGGTAATCGGAAAAACAAATTTAGAATTGCTTGAGGAGAAAGAGTCGGTTGTAAAACCAACTAAAAAATCGGACATAACGGAAATCGGGTATGTTCTGCACGTGGATAGAGTAGATTTTACTAAAGACCTGATAAAGGTTACGGTAAAAGAATCTGTCGATATTCCTGCTGGATATATGGGAACGGTTGTTCTGCACGATTCGCTGAGAAACTCTGGAATATTTTTATCTCAGATAAACTACGAACCGAAATTTTATGGTGTTCCGTTGCTTGAGATATATAACACGGGTTCTTTTTCATGTGCGTATGTATCTAAGACAACTAAACTAAAGACAGGTCTTGGTTCTGAAATGACGACAACCACTAAAGAGGGTTTCTGTACTAGCGGTGCTAAGAAGATAATTCAGGGAGAACCTGTAGCTATTCTTATGCTCGAACAGATAACAGGTGCGGAAACTTCTGAACAGAAAAAGGGGAAACAGTAGATGAGAAATTTGTATATTTACCCTCACAAAATAAGACATGAGAGGGATGAAAGAGAGTTGTTAAAACTGATGGAAAGCGGTAATGATGTCAAATACATCGTAGACAGTTATAAAATAGATGTATCTTCTTCATGGGAAGCTATAATAGTTGATTTTATGAATAAGATAATCAAAGAAAGGGATGAAACTCAATATGAAGACATTTATTTTGTAGCTATGGGATATTCACCGTTTGTTTATGCAATATCAGCGGTGATAAGTAGTAATTTTAACTACGAAGATGAAATCACCCCCGTTTATTTTATCAGGGAGAATGGTCAGCTAATTATGAAGAAAATTTGGAGCGAGTAGAAATGGGAAGTATAGTAAGTTTTGGGAATTTGAATAAGGGAGCGAACGGAAACTTTAGTCTACCAAAAAGTGATCCTTTGGATTCCGTTCTTGGGAAAGAGATAGTTATTGAGAATGTGGAAATAAAAGAACTGAAAGGGGGAAGATCACCCGAAATAGCAATCATCTACACAGAGGGTGGTGCTGTCTTTAGAAGTTCTGGTAAAGTGATTCTTTCTTCACTGAAAGAGGTAATTATACCTGAGCTCGAAAAGGGTAATAAGGTGAGAGTTAAACCAGTTAGAACCACGTTTAAGAACGGTAACAGAGGTATGATCTTCGAAAGTTGAATAGATGTGGTTTTGGGTAGTCAAGAAACGGGATAATTCGTTCCATGTGGTATCTATGGATACTTCTGAGGGGATGGGTTATACCTGTACTTGCTCCCAATTTATATTTAGACAAAAGGAATGTAAGCACATTAGAATGGTAAAAGGTTTGGAGTTTGATAAAGAATATGAAATCGTTTTTATCTAATTTAGAGAATTTGATTGGAGAATTTCGCTCAGAAGAGTATTACTCAATTTATGCAAGACCGTCTGCTGGTAAAACTCTTTATGTGCTTGAAGAAGCGGTAAATCTAATATCTCAGGGTGCAACTATTATATATTTGAGTACTGAGAATGGTTTTGAGGGTTTATTTGAAGAATGGAAACCAAAGTTTGAAGAAAAATTCAATGTCAAGGTGACTGAACAAAATTTCAAGATTTTTAAAATATACAATTTGGAAAACCTTATGGACTTTTTGGGAAGGTCTATAAATATCACTATAGGAGATAAAGGGAAAATGACTACTTTTTTAGTGGAAGAGAAAAAGAAAAATATTGATACTTTACCTATTCATATAAGTAAAGCAAAAAATCCCGTGATTATTCTTGATTCTTTTTCTGTTTTATTTAGGGAAGACTTTAATACAGCAACCCAGAATTTTTCTGCGAGATCGGATGCAGTAGGATTTCTTTTTGCTACCCTCAAGGAAATAATGAGGAAATATAACGCATTTACAATTATGTTACATCACGCATCTATCGATCCGATGAACCTTTATAATCAACCCGATAAAATGAGAGGGGGTACTATAATCTCTTACTACAGTAAATACATCCTCTATTTTGAGGTAGAGAGGAAGAATACGATGCGGGATTATCGGAAGGTCTTTGGGGTGAGGTTAGCTGGGAAGAAAGACTGGGTAAACTTTGCTTGGTTGAGGATAGATGATAGTGGGTATCATGATGCTACTATAACAGAGGCAGAAGAAGCTTACAGCAGGAAGTGATATCTTGCTGTTTAAAGAAAAACAACAAATATATTCATGGATGCGGGGTTCTAAGTTTCCGAGAGAAATGGGACTCAAGAGAAATTATATCTATTCTGTGGATGAGTTTGATTTAACACAGGATTGTTACTCCTCGATTTTTTCTCTGGATCAATTATCTACTGATTCTCTGGATACTATCTATTTTGATATAGATGCACATCGGGGAGAGAATTTGGAAGACAAATTTAATGAATTTAAAAATAAGCTGAACGATGCGGGTATATCAGATATAACTAGAATTTATTTCACGGGAAGAGGAATAGCTGTCTATTTTGACTTTCTGAAACCTATAAAGATTGGGATTTATCCAACTTCTGTTAAGTATTTTGTGGATTATCTCGGTATTAGGAAGATTTTAGATGTTTCTGTTGTGGGGGATGTTAGGAGAGTAGCTAGGATTCCTTATTCTTACAACAGCAAAGCATCGAGGTACATGGTGAGAGTTTCTAAGGATATGTCAGTAGATGAAATGATAGAGTTTTCTGAGAATAAGGTTATTGATGATAATAGATGCTGGTATCAGGGGAAACTCTTTGATTTCAACAAATACACCCAAGAGATAGAATTTTATATCCAGAAGACATCGGAAAAAATTTATGGAAAACACGTGGAAAGGTACGAATATCCCCTCTGTGTTAAAAAAGGAATCAACGATCTTTTAGAGACAGGAGAACTTGATCATGTTGAAAGATTACATGTTTTTTCATTTTTGATATTGAATGGAGAAGAGGGATTTTCAAGAAAGATTCTAACAACAGCAGGAGATTACGATCCAGCTATAACAGAAGCTCAGATAAAATCAATTAAAGATCATAATGGGTATATTTATAGTTGTGATAACGTTCCAGAGTCTATATGTACTTACAAGAATAAACGTGAATGTCCATACTACCCGAATCTTAATTATTTGTTTAAGGAGAGGAAATAATCTTGCAGGTAACTTACGGTAGATATGAGGGAGATAGAATTTGGTTTTTAACTCCTGACGGGAATATAATATTTAAAACTATAGAAGAATTGGAGTATCCTTATTTCTACGGGGACAGGGATTTATCTGAGGAGAATGGGGTTGTGTCTTGTGTTCCCGAAAAGATAAATGTTTTATATTCAGATCATCTTGATTCTGAGCTCAGTCTTTATAAGATTTCGGTTAAAGAACCTTCTCTTATCTCTAAATATAGAAATAAGTGTAAGGTTTTGGTGGAATCTGATATTCCCTATCTAGAGCGAAGATTGGGTGCAGATAATGTAATAGAGTGGGTAGCTCCTCAAAAGGTTGCTAGTATCGATATAGAAGTGGATAATGACGATAATGTTTTTCTGATCGGTGCGGAAATACTTGAGAATAAAAAACGTGGAGAATACAAGTGGTTTTCCTCTCCTGAACAACTGATAGATTGGCTAGAAAACAATCACGTAAGAGCATTAGCATCTTTCAACGGGGATAACTATGATTATGTTTATCTATCTCAAAAACTTATGGGGAAACCTCACTTTGAATATTTCCAGAAAATGTTGTTTTTAGATGTTTTAGTTCTTTATAGTAAATTGAAACACAAATCTCCTGCACCACTCAGACAGATAGCTGTGGATGAGGGTTTAGAAGAGAAGATGGAGATAGATATCGGTAACATGGATTCTGCTCATTTGGATCAGGTAGTTCCTTATAACAAGCGAGACGTTGAGATTCAGTCTAAATTAATTCTGAAATATGACATGATAAATACTATATTCCAGTTAGCAAACCAGACAGGTGTATCTGTGATAGGTGATCATTCCTTTATATCTCAGATACCAGAGTTTGAAAATTATGTGATGAAGAACAGAAATAAGTTTAAAGTCTGGTTTTCATCTAAGAACGATAAAATAGAACCAAGAAAGATAGTTGGAGGGTACGTAAAACAACCAACTGGGGGTGTTCATAAGAAGATAGCTGTAATGGACTATTCGGGGTTGTATCCTACTGTTATTATCAATGGTGAGTATAATGGGGTTGGGAAAGAAGTATTTATTTTAGTTAAGGAAGTTGTTAAAGACTTTATTGAAATCAAGAAGCTTTACGACAAACTTAAAAAAGCTGGAACAACAGAAGCTGAAAAAGACCTTTATAACGTTCTCAGGGATGTTTATAAAATATTAGCAAATGGTTCTTACGGTATTTTCGCTAACAGTTGGTTCAGGTATCACAACCCCGATATTGCGGAATTTATAACATTAGAGGGAAGACGCAAGAGAGAGGAGTTAGAAGTCTATCTTAATGATGAGAAACACTTGGAGACAATCGGGGGAGATACAGATAGTTCATTTGTTAAGGTTGGTTCTTACGAGGAAGCTCTTGAGTTGGAGAAAGACCTCAATAAGATTCTCTATCCGTTTGAGGTATCTCTTGATAAGTACTTCGAAAAGGTGATAATATTTACTGGTGCTGATAAGAAAGTTGTTAAAAAGAAGTATGCGGGGTTAGATTCCAATGGTAAAGTGAAAATAGTTGGTTTGGAAGCTATTAGGAAGGAATGGTGCAGATTTTCCCGAAACTTACAGAAACAGGCTTTGGATATAATCCTTAAGACTGAGGATGAAGTTTCTATAAGACCTAAGATAATCTCACTTTGGAGCGATGCTGTTAATAAGCTGGAAACTGGGAATATACCTCTTGAGGATTTACTGATCACTAAAAGCATTAAAATACAAAAAGAATATAAGGTATTACAACCACATGTGAAAGCATATTTGAGATTGCAGAATGAAGTATCACAGAATAAGAAGTTGATCCCCTTTGTTTCCTATTGGATAACATCTGAGGGAAAGAAAAACGGGGTAGTACCAGTTGGTGTTCCTACAATGAAAGAAGAGTTGAAGAACCTGAACATAAAGTATTACAAAACAAAACAGATCGATTCTTTAATGGAGCGGGTTCTCCTTTCGTTGGATGGTGTTGATGTGGGGGAAGAAGAAGATGAGTGAAGAAATTGAGTTAAGAGTTGAAATCGCAGGAGATAGAATGATATCGGTATCGGATGGTACAAAAGCTTTGAACGGAGATTATTTTGATGTAACTCTGGATATGCTTATGGATTCTTTGAAGGAGCTTGGGGAGATCGTTTCGGATTTTCCAACCATGATAACCTTCTATATTCCGAAAGGCAGTAAGAAATCCGATATTTTGGGGTATCTCTATAAGGAGTTCGGGATGATTCAGAGTATGCGTTCAGATGATATGAATCAGGTGTATAGAGCGGTTATAGCTCTGTTTGATATGTTTCAGAGTATTTATGTTCTGGATGAGATTCCCGATAACGGGCTTCTGGTGTTGAGCGGAGTTTTACCATATACTGGGGAAGATAATTCGGATTTTCATCTTCTTATCGTGAAACCTGATTTTCAAATTCCAGATTTTAGGTTTTACATTAATAAGAAATTCAAGTTAGAATATTTACACCCAGAAAAAGAGGAAAAATTAAATGACGGAATATGAAGAAATGATGAGTTGGGTTAGAGAGAATTATCCGATGATGCTGGACAATCCCGAACTGGCATCTGCTCTTTATCGGGCTAGGGTTAAGAATGAAAAGGCTGTCATTTTAAACCTTTACCCGTACAGGAAGATAAGCGATTTAGAACCGGAAAAAGTGTCCATGATAGTCGGAATTGTGGCTAGTCCGGTGGATTTCAGGACATACAAATATTGTCACAGGTGTAATTCTTCACATTGTATAATTCTGGATCACGAGAAAGAGGAAAAACATATTACCACACTCACACTTGTTGATGAGACCTCTTCTATTGCTTGTACTAATTTTGATCTAACCGAGAAAAATGCAGATGAAATGAAGAAAGCTGACAGCTTATTTCTAACAGGGAGATTACATACTAATACATTTGGGACAAACTTTGTTTTCTCTTCGTATAGCACTTTTAGCAAAGAAGAATTAATTGCATTCTATGATGTTGGGAAACATCTTGCTTTAAATAATGCTACATCGATCAGTGGAGAAGATGAAATTGGTTTTCAAAGATTTTTGGATAGTTCTTCCGATTTGGTTAGAAAGATGGCGGGTTATTATAGTTTGAGGAGATCGGAGGGTAGAATATGGGTAGTGTAGAATCAGAAATTAAAGAGAAATTTTTTGAAGAGTTATACAAACAGAATGTTGATAACGCAGACGCTAGAGATAAGGGTATTCATATCTCTAACGCATCTTATGGGTGTCCACGAAAGTTATATTTTGATATAACAACCCCGAAGCGAGAGAGTAAGGAAGAATTTTCGAAGGACAGAAAGGGACTTTACAGAATGTGGATTGGAACTAAACTTCACGAAACACCATTTACTGATAATCACGAATATAAGATGAAATACAGCTATCGTGGTATGGATATAACGGGTACTATCGATGAGATTTTTGTGGATAGTGAGGGTAAGAAGTGGATTATAGATAAGAAGTTTGTAGGATATGCTCCAAACTTTGTAATGCAACCACACCACAGAGATCAGGTGGGATACTATTCTTGGTTATATAAACAACTGACTGGGGAAAATGTAGCAGGGGTAGTTTTATTTTACTTTATTGTAAAGGAAAGTTATTTGAGGAATAAAAAAGTTTCAGAAGACGATGTTCCAGAAGATACTGTTATTCGGGTTTTTAAGGAAGAATTGACACCAGAAGATATAGATAATTTTGGGAAGCAACTGCTTTATTTGGTCGATCCTGTTATCGATGGATATCTTACGTTCAAAGTTCCAGAGAAAAACGTTTCATGGTATTGTGAATACTGCTTATTTAGGGAGGTTTGTTTTGCAGGAAAATCTTTATCAGATATTAAGAAAGAGATTGGTTGATTCTTATAATGATCTTGCTAGAAATAAAAATGTAAAATATATTTCTTACAAAAAAATTACGCAACAGTTCTATAGGAGCGATTATGACACTTTTGCAGTAGAAGAGGTTACTCTCTCAAGACTTGCGTCAAAATTGTTAAATATCTTAGAAGAGCAGGGATATGTTGAGGTAGCTATTGTCAGGAAAAAACGAAAATTATACACGTTTAAAAATAGGGAGGAAATAGGATATGTTAATTGTTGATTCAAGAGAAGATCAAAGTATAATAAGAGAATTGAAAGAACGGGGGGTTGAGTTTAGGGTAGATACGTTAAATTACGGTGATTACATTATACTTGGTGACGAAGCTAAATTCGTTATTGAGAGAAAATCTATTACTGATTTTATGGATTCAGTGAACGATAATAGAATCTGGTCTCAGCTTAAAGGTCTTGAGCAATACAAGGATTATCACATCTATATTGTTATTGAAGGATTTTATGACTATAATGTGATTCAGAAAAACATTGCTATGTCGAATAAAATACCATATTTTCGGTATTGGAAGAAATATGCGTCTTTCACACCCAGTAGATTCATCGGGACTATCACTTCTATAATGAAGAGTTGGAGCAATGTTTCTATAATTTCCGTTAAAGATAAACCAAAAAAATATAAATCAGACGATTCTGAGGGTTCTCATTTATCTAGACAATTTATTGATTTTCTCATTTCTTTAAACAAGAAGCTTGGAGAACCAACACCACAGGAAATTTGGGTTCAGAATGTGGTTAATAAGAACAACAGGACATTAGCTCAGGAACAGGTTGATCTATTAGCTTCTATCGAGGGTGTGGGTAAGGTTAAGGTTAAGGAAATTATTGAGCAGTATAAGTCTATTAAGAAACTTGTTAATGCTAAGTTTCCCAGTTTGGAGAAAAAGTTTGGAACTAAGTTAGCAAATCACCTTCGGGAAGTTTTTGATAACGAGGTTGAGTTCGGGAAATGAGTTCTTCTAGAAAGAGGAATAAGGAAGCAAAGAAAAATTATGATCAAAAATATAGGAGAGAACACCGAGCTAGATACTGGGCGACTAACAGTATCTTTAAACATAAACAGAGCGGATTTGATGTAGAGATATCTGTCGATTTTCTTGAAGACCTTTACAATAAAACCGAGTTCTGTCAAATTTGCGGAACTAAACTTGAGAAAGAGAGCTCTAAGAGAAAAGATTATGGAAATACCCCAACTTTGGATAGAATTGATAATGAGAAAGTCATAAAAGAAGATAATTGTTGGATAGTTTGTCATTCATGTAACACGATGAAGGGTTCTCATCCTATGAATCAATTTTTGGAGAAGATTGGTAAAATAATCGAGAGGTTTAAATAGCTTTGTTTAATGGAGATTTATGTTTATTTCACAAATAATACACGGAAAATTAGGATTTGGGGAATTTCCCGACACTGATTCTATAATTTTGGTTTTTGACAGAGATAAAGAGAAAATAAGTACATCCGAAGCAACTTTTCTGGAAGTGGATAGTTCACCAGAAGCGGAGGACAGGGTGGTTTTTATTGGTAAGAATCTTTTAAAGAGAATAGATATACCACAGCTTATGGATTCTGAAATGGAGAAACTTCTTAAAAGACTTAAACACGCTAAATTTAAACTGACTCTTGTTACTTCTGCTAGTGTTCCTATAGATTACGAGCTTATCAATAAATATTTTTCTGAGGTAATCGTGATATTCAGTTACATTGATGTTGATCCTCATTCTATATACAACGATAGGAGAATTAAAGAGTTAAAGAATATTGAGAACATTAACTTCGCTTTTTTAATTCCGAATCCTTTTGTTGATCTTCAAATAATGGGACTTATACAGGATTTTAAGATTAATAATTATCCGATATATCTGATTCCAGATGGTAGATCAGAGAAAGAGATACACAGAGTATATCATGAGGTTCAGACCATTTATGATTTGATTAAATCTTCTCCCGTTAAGAATCTCTTTATATCTAGAGAAAAAACTATAGGAGATATATTTCCGAGCGTTTAATGATTAAACTCTATCTTTCGTCTGTCGAAACCGAGTATAAAAATTTGGACAGGATGTTTTCAAGAGGGTATCCTGTTTGGGGGATTGAAGCAGGGTTCAGATACATTCGGGATAATAATTTCTTTCAGGAATTGATTAGAAAGTGGAATGTGGATTATAAGATAAAGACTCTGATTACTCCCCAGATGGATTCTACTTACAGGAATTTGGGGAAAGATGATATTTCTGATATTTTTAAGGATCAATCCGAAGTTGATTCTTATTTTGAGGAATATTTGAAGTGGTTGTTAGAGTATCCCCAGATGTACGAGAATGCTCTGGAATTTAGATATAACGGGATATCTTCTGTTGATCTCGCAAAATACAGACAGAGGTATATTGACGCTGGTATTGCTAGACACATCGTGATTCTTTTTGACGATAGTGAGGGTATTCCCGTTGTTAAGGATTTATTTGAGAAGGGGTTTAAGTGGTTTTCTTACATTGGTACTGAGGATAATAACGTTCCTAATATTATAAAGGAAGTCTCTTCTATCGGAGGGTTCAATCATCTTAGGTCTTTCACTAACTACGAAATTTACGATATTCGGGAGAACATTGACAGCGTTTCTTCATCTGTTTGGACACTTGGTAGTAGAAACAAAGCTATTTATTTTTTGAAGTTTGGAAAGCTGAAAGAGTATAACGTTGAAAAAGATTCTGATTCACTCACAGCATCTTTGCAGGATAGATTTTGGAATGTTTTTAGTGATGATATCAGAAGTAAAGTAGCTGGGGGAAAATCTCTTCATTATATTAATTGTTGGAACGCTTATCAGCTTCAATCTTATGTGGATCATTTGAATACCAAGATACCAGCTTATAAAGATTATTTGAAAAACGGGGGAGAGATACCCGAATTTGCGGAGGGTGTAGATGCTTCTGGTAGGGATAAGATAAAGGAGATTGCTAAATTTAGGAATCCAACCAATGCTGTCTTTTCAAGGGGTATAATGAATTTCGGTCTTCAATGCAACACTTGTATAATCAGGGATAAATGTACAGCATATATGAAAGATTCTGCTTGTGCTTATACTAACGTTTGGAAAGAGACGGGTTCTCTTAATACTAGAAACGTTGAAGCGGTAATTTCTTCTCTTGAAGCTGTTATTGAAGAACAGAACCAGAGATTGATACGATCACAATTTATAGAATCTACTCAGGGTGGTTATCCTAAGAAAGATATTACTGAGTTGCAGAACAGTTTGATAAGGAATCTTGACATTCTCTACAAACTTAAATTTGGGACTACCAACCAGAACAAATACAACATTCTCAACATCGGGAGTAATAAGATGGTTGTAGGTTCGGTTGAAGATATATTACAAAACGTGAGAAGTTCTTTTGATTCCAAATCGTTTGAAAAGATCAAGAAAAATGTTGAAAATAATGTTTCTGAGGAGGTAGAAGATGGCGGAACAACTGAGCAATAGTGAATTATTGTCTATTTTTGCTAGTCCTTCGTTATTTATGTGGAAAATGTTAGATATAAAACCTCTTCCATATCAGGTGGAGCTTTTGGAGGATTTTAACAGGAACATTCTAGTGGTTGGTGGGAGACAGATAGGAAAATCTTTGACTCTTTCTGCTAAAGCTCTCTGGACAGCGTTTGTTAAGAAAGATCAGGACATTCTTATAATTGCAAGTACTCTCAGACAAGCTAAGATTGTTTTTGATCACATTTATCGGTATGTTAGCAATAACAGTTTGATAAACGCACACACGAAGAAACTCACTATCACGGAGATAAGATTTGACAACGGGAGTGTTATAAGATGTCTTCCGAGTGGTCGATCTGGTGAGGGTATCAGGGGGTTTAGTGCTACTATGGTTATTTTTGATGAATCTGCTTTTATTCCCGATGAGGTTTTTATAGCTGTAGAACCAGCATTGGGTGTTAAAGGAAGTCAGGTGATATATTCTTCTACACCTTACGGTAAAAGAGGGTTTTTCTATAATATTTATGCGGATCAGATGTCGAGAAATCCAGCACACAGGGAATTTTCTATTTACCAGATAAAGAGTGAGGAGAATCCTTATTTTTCGAAGGAATTTCTTGAAAAAGAGAAGAGATTGAAAACGTCTGCTCAGTTTGCACAGGAATACGAAGCTACTTTTGTTGATGAATCAGGGATGTTTTTCCCCTTTACGTTGGTATATAACTGTGTTGATGATTACGACTATAATTTTCCGAGAAAAACAGAAGCGGGGGAGAAGCTTTATGTTGGTGTTGATGTTGCTTATAGCGGGGAAGATGAATCTGCTATCGTGATGGTTAAGGAATTTAGTGACGGAAAGAGACAGGTACAGTATGTTGAGACTATTGCGGAATCTTCTGTTGTAAATCTGGTTGGTAGAATTATAAATCTTTCGAAATCCTCTCAGATTTATGCGATTTATGTAGATAAAACTGGGGTTGGAGCAGGAGTTTATGATATGTTGAAATCTTCTCTCGGTTCGATTGTGAGAGGAGTGGAATTTACTGAACACAACCGTGAAAGAATGTATGGAAACCTGAGAATGTATATGGAAAACAAGCTTTTGAAGCTATCAAGATTCGATGATAAGATGCTTTACCAGTTTTCATCTTACACTTCCAAGTACGATATAACTGGGAAACTTAGAATAGTAAAGGATATAAACATTCACGATGATTTGGTGGATGCTTTGGCGATTGTGTTTCTCGATGCAGGAGGGGATGATGTGAAAGTATTAGATATTGGTATGGATTTGCGGTTTTCTGGTAATTTGGATAACAGACCGTTTGTAGATAAGCGTTCTTGGTTTGTTTTGGGGGATGATTTCAATTCCAAGTAGAGCTGAAAGAGGAGCATACGGGGAAGGTACTAAAATACAGAACTGGGATACATATAATCCGTTAGGACTTAAGACTAAACCATTTCCCACTGAGTATATCTGTCCATTGTGTGAGGAAAAGAAAGAATTTGTTTTTCCAGTTCAGTTGCAACTCTGTCCTAAATGTGTTCAGAAGGTTATTGAGAGAAAAGATATCTACTGGGTTCTTACTAAAAGGATTGTAGATATGTCTGGGAATATGTGTTTGAATTGTGGTACTAACAGCGTTGTTACTTACATGGTTAATACCAGAATTTGTCAGAAATGCACAACCAGACTCGGAAAGAATCAGAAAAGATATCAAGCGATGTTAAAATATGCAAGGAAGGTAGTGTAATATAAGTATTAGTATATAATGGTGATAGTATGGCGAATTATTTTGGAAGATTAAGGGGAAGGAAATCTGGTAAACTTGATACCAGACAGGGAATGGTGAATCCAAGACCAGAAACTTATCCTATACCTTTTGCACCGTATATTCAGAGCGGTGGTCAGGTAGAAAAAGTCCCGATTTTGATGTTTTCTATCAGATGGTTGTACGATATAACGTTTGCATCTGATATTTTGAGAACAGTTGTCAGGACTATTACCGATGAAACCTTCAAAAACGGGTTTGAGATTAGATCGAGGTTCAAGAGCAAGTGTCTCGAATGCGGGAGGGAGTTTGAGGAGGATTTGGATATCTGTCCTTACGATGGTTCTCTTACAAGACAACCGGATTATTCTGAATACAAGAGATTAACGGAAGCAAGTCAGGTTGTTAATGAGTTTGGGGAAAATTTTATGGCGATTCTCAAAGAAGTTGATAATGATGTCAATATTGTGGATAATGGTTACATCTTTCTCTATAAGGAATATTATTACAACGAGCAGAAGAATATAGTCGGAGCTAAAATATTGAATTTGATGAGATTAACCCCAGAAAAAATCAGGTTGATAATGACTGCTCATGGAGGGGGTAGAGGAGAGAACGGTGAGAGATATTACTTTTGTCCTTTACACAGGAAAGAACTTATAACTGAACCCGAAAACAATTTGACTAAACCAAGATGTCCCCAGTGTGGTAGTGAAACTCTGGAAGCTTGGTATGGTGCTAGGGAAGAGGAAAGACCAGTTTATTTCTCACAGGATGAAATTTATCACATGAAACGGTGGAGCAATACTCAGGGTTATGGTGTTCCTCCACTTTATTCGATTTATTTGAAGGTGTTAGCTCTGCTCAAGATGGATAGGTTTATTGTGGATGCTTATAATCTACAGAGATCACCACAAGCTTTACTTATTCTTAAGGGTAGGGATGATCAGATCAGGGGAGCATGGCAGTATTTAATGCAGAAAGCTAGGGAAAACCCTTACATGATATATCCGTTGGTTGTAGAGGGAGAAGAGAATACCAAGAGGATAGTCGAGTATCAGGAATTTTCTCTCAAACCTACAGAATTTGAATGGGTCGAATCAAGAACCGAATACAGACAAGCGATTGGAGCGGTTTACGGTGTTCAACCTATCTATACGGAAGGTGCATCTGGTTCTGGACTTTCTAATGAAGGATTACAGATTACTGCTACTGCACAGACTATAAGTCAGTCTCAGAAAGTTTGGGATGATTTTCTTAGCTGGTATTCTAAACAGAGCGGTGCTTACGATTACTATATTGTACTACATACCAACGAGCTTGAGGATGAACTAAAGAAACTTGATATTGCAGAAAAGAGATTGGAGTTAGCTGTTCAGATGAGGTCTCTTGGATTTAACTTGAGAATGAGAAGGGATAACAGAGGTATTCTAGACTTTGAGTACATCGATTCCCCAGAGAGACAGGAAGAAAAATACAATGAATCTATTGGTATTAAAACCCCCGATTCAGAACAGCAACAGTCTCAGAACGAAGCTGAAAAACCCCCAGAAGAACCACAGAGGAACAAGGATAACAAGGTAAACGAAACTGGGTTTGGAAGGTGATACTGTGGTATATCGTTTCAGAAGATCGTGGAACAGAAGGGTTTTTGGACAACCAAGAATAGAACACCAAAAACTCAGTGATTATTTTCATAAAGAGATAGACAGAGACGTGGAAAATATAGGTAGAAATCTCGGAAACAAAATTGCTGACGAGCTCGGTGATCTGAAAAACCCTGACATTCAAATTCCCCCAGATAAGATGAAAGCGATTACGGAAAAGATTCTATCTAAGCTTTCCAGAGAGACTCTTAACAGAATTGCTGAATATTCTGACAAAGTTTTTCGGGATATTCGGGATGAGTTGTTTTCTAGATATGGGTTTAAGATCAGTCGGGAGACAATGGAAAAATATCTGGTGAAGGATTTGGTTAAGAGAATACTTACTATAGCTAACGATTCTCTCAAAGAAGTTAATGATGAATCTGTTGATAAACTCACTACAGCAATGACTACCTCAGTTCCAGCGGGTGAAGTGGATAGGATTGTAGACGACATGATCGATACTTCTAAATCCAGATATGGTGAAATTAGTAGAACAATTTTGGGTTCTCTCTTTAACGAGGCTAACAGGAGAGGATATCAGTTGATTGAAGCTGATTTGGGGTTGAAACCCGAAGAAGCTAAATATGTCTGGGTTAATCCTTTAGATTACAGGACAACGGAAACATGCAGAAAAATTTTTGAGAGAACTAAAGAGGGTGTTACTATGGAGGAATTGACTAAGATAGTTAAAGAGGAAAGCGAAAAGCAATTTAAGGGGTTTTGGAAGGAAGACAATCCTTTATATCCCCATTATCAATGCAGAAGTACGTTTCACATGAAGGTGGTAAATGAAGAGTAACTGGTCTGATTGGGTTCACAAATTCTATCATGGGAAGATGTTTTTGGTTTATCTGATGATGTTTACCGTTGGTTTAGTTTTCTACATAACTTATTTAAATCGGGTCAGTGATTTTCTTTTTGGTTTCATTTCAAGTATAGCGGTGTATGGGGTGTTTACTGATGAGGTTGCTCATTTGTATCCCCTCAATCAGATCGATTTGATAAATGGTAAAGAGTGGATATACAAAGTTTTTCACCTGAGAACCCATGATGTTTACGGGATGTTGATAGTTATATTGATGATGCTTGTCTTTTCCGTGTCTATTTATACTGTGATTGTGATTGTTCTTTCTCTGATTCAGATATACGGATTTTATCATTATAGATTTTACCATTGACTTTTATTTAACACGAATTTAGAAACCCAGATTCGATGTGATCTTTTTTAAAGGGGTAATAAGACGTTTGGGGTAACTTTCTTTTAACTGTACTCGATCTAGAGAGTGATTATGGTAGAGGAAGTTATATAGTCTTGGTTGTTATTCGAAAGTATGGTTGATGAAGGTGACATGGAGTTGTTAGGTAATAACCTTCTAATAAAGAAACTTCCTACAAAACAGAAGAAATTGATGAAGAAATTTTTGGAGAAGAATCAGGATTACATGACTATTCTAACTTCCGAAGATTATATTCTGATTGTTGCTGATGATCTGGTGGATGGATTTATGAGTTTTCTATCGGAGGAAGGATTGGTGAAAGGAGAAGAAACGTTCGCTCCGATATCTAATTCAGAAGGGTTGTATGGCTGATCCTATCTATGTAACATTGTCTGATTCCATTTCTTTAAACGAACCCCCTTTATCTGTAGATTTTATGTTTGCAGAGAATATAGTGGGAAATTTTATGGGAAATTATTTTCTTGTGCTTTATATCGAAAACGTGAAAGCGATCTCTGTGGATATGGCGACTACATCTGCTGTTGTATATCAGGTGGATGAACAATACGACTGGATTGGTTATGGTGGAATGCAGAACATTAGGAAAGCGAAGATTCAGGCAGATGTTCGTGTTATCAATGGTTTGGTTACGATAAATGGGATGCAGTACGATTCTTACGAAATCATTTCTCAGGTGGTTTCTGGTGTTCAGGTATACCACACCCACAATTTTACAGTAAACGGAAATCGGGTGCTTTTCATAAAGTTAGATAACGGCTCAAATCTACTTTCTAAGGAGAGGGGTGAAGAGTGGTTGGAGTTTATTTTTGAGGTTGATATTCTGACAAATAATTTTTAGTTAGGTTAATTAAGGGAATTAATATAACACAGATATGGTTGATTCGTTTCATTTCTCAAAAGAAGATACAGTAGATTTTGACAGATCATTTGGTAAAGAGATCATTCCTCTTAAAGGTACTATTTATATTAAGCATCTTGACAGCGATGGTAATATCAAGGAAGAGAGGGAAATTCATAACCTTATAGTGAATGCGGGAATAGCTCTGGTCGCTGGACTGGTTGATGGTTCTCAGACTGCTTTTATTGATGCTATGGCGGTTGGAACAGGAACTACATCTGCTTCTTCTACCGATACTGCACTAGGAACTGAGGTAATGAGGGTTGCTACTTCAAATTCTCTGGTTACTACTTCCGTTACTAACGATACTGCACAGTTTATAGGCACTTTCAACTTTACTGCTTCTTACGCAATAACAGAGGAAGGTCTCTTTAACTCTACTACAGCATCTTCTGGTACTATGCTGAGTCACCAAGTATTCTCAGCTATCAATGTGGTTTCAGGAGATTCTATACAGTTTACACACAAGGTACAGTTTTAGTCAGGTTAATTAACCACTAAATCATATCTTGAATATGTCAAACTTTAGGAAGTCAGAATATTTCTATCTGGATCAGAGAGAATATGTTGGAAGTAACGTAACAGATTATACGGTTGATGGTAAATCAGTTTTTGGAGGAGGTTTTCCTTATGGACTATCTGTTGGTAGCTCTGGTATAGGAGTGAATGTTGATACTCTTGCTGGTACTACTTCTGGTACTATTTATTATTCAGAACCATTTAGAGGGGATGGATACAAGAAAGTGATTATGTATTTCGATGGTTATGAGAATACTACTTCTACTGCTCAGGAGATAACTTTCCCGACACCTTTTACGTTTACACCTTATACGGTTGAGAACGGAACTGGAATGACTGTCACTATCACGGGTTCAAGTATAACTTTTCCAGCTTCGATGAGTGCGGTTGCTACTGATGCTTACATAATTCTGGAAGGTATATAAGATGGCAATAGAGATAGAACCCTCCCCGTTTAGAGATTTTTCGGTAAAGTTTACACCTGACGGTCAGTGTCTGTTTAACGGACTTCCAGTTGGTTCTATCACGGTTAGTTCTAATAATTTCAGTATTGTTCAGGGTACTACATCGGGATATTTTTCCTATTCGGAATATGAAGTTCTTGGTGTCAAGATATTTATAGCGAGGTTTGACGGTTACAGCAATACTACTTCAACTGCTCAGACGGTTACTTTCCCGATAGCATTCACTAATACCCCATTTTTGCTTAACGCTTCTGCATCTTTAACTGAGGTTAGGGAATCAAACGGTTCTATATCAGTGGGTTATGCTTCTAGCGGTGGTCAGGGTGGAGGAGTAATGACTTTGGTTGCTGGGGAGCTTATATCTTCTGGTGGAAATTTTCCGGTTAGCGGTACTACTGGTATTACAGCTAGCACTACGGTTCTCACTATTCCAGCGAGTACTACCAATGTTGGTTCTGGTGTGATGGTAGCTATAGGAAATTGAAGGGTGATACGATGAAGATAAGAATAGAAGACAAAGATTTGAAAATCAATGTTGAAGGTTCAAAGGAAGAGATAAAGAAGTTTCTAGAGGATTTTTTCTCTAATACCTCAATACCGATGATGATACCTTTTAGATATCCTATTTATCCAATTACTTATCCTTACGTGGTTTATACAACTGGGAGTGGTGAATTTCCAAGAGACAATACGAGTACGGTTACTTTGGTTACCAGTAATTAGAGGTTGAATTATGACGATTCCTTCTTCTGCGTATCAGATTGATGTCGATGGTTCTGGGAATCTGGGTATATTTGATCTTTCTAGTGGTTCGGAGTTAGCTTATTTTACTTCAAGCGGGGGTTTGAGTGTTTCTGGTGAAATCAGTGGTGGAAGTTATAATTTGTCTGGTGGTACTGGTATAAGTTTTAGTGGTATTACTATAACTAATACTGGGGTAACTTCATTACAGGGAGATACAGGTAGTTTAAGTTTGACTTCTGGTGATGGAATTAGTATCAGTGGATTGAGTATAGCTATGAGTGGAAGTTATTCTGGTACTTTTAGTGCTTCAACATTAAAAGGAACGTTTGATGGAGGAATAAATATTCAAACTTTAAATGGTAATGACATAACTGCTACTAGTTCATCTGGAATAGCAATTTTAACTCCTTTAAGCGGTGGAAATTCTCTTTTTTATAATAATACGGGAGCAAATATTTATTTTGTTGCTTATGGATCATCCACTGTAGGTAGTGTTGGAGGTGGAACTATTTATGGAAATTCAGCAAATATGGTAGTCGGAGTACTTGATTATAATGCAGGTGCTATTGTAGCGTATTCTGTTTCAATTACTTCTGATATAATTATTTTGTGGGGATTGGCGATTTAAATGAATGAGGTTCTTAAGAGAAAGTTAGATGAATCTATGGAAAAGATTAATGATTTGGTTAAATCCACTAAGGTTGTTTTTCTCCAGAATTTTGGGGATATTGTTACATCGCTAGTTCAGAACGTTAATTTTCTGGTCGATGAAGTGAACCGATTGGAAGATGAAATTTCGGAGCTAAAGAAGAAATCGGATCATTAAATAAGAACGGTCTTATTGTGAATTATGGCACTATCAGTAACGATTTCTCCAACTTCTGATACTATACAAAATGGTCAAAGTATAACGTTTACTGGAAGTTGGAGTTATACTTCTCAACCAAGTTGTTCATATTCTTATATTTGGTATTTAAATGGAACGTCTGTAGATAGTGGTTCTGTTAATGGTACTGATCTTTATTCTGGTTCTCAAACATATTCTATAACTTTTGAATATTCTAATGGTGCTAGTCAAACTGTAGAATTTTATGTAGAATTATATTATAGTGATTTTACTCGTGGATGTATTGGTGATAATGGAACTGGAAGTGCTACTTCTGACATTACTGTAACTCAATCTAGTTTTACTGAATCTCTTTCAGATACTTTTGATATAGTATCAGATGATCTTTCTCCCCAGTTGTATGTGTTTACAATACTTCCTTCAAATCAGAATATAAGCTCTTATTCAACCCCGAACCCCGTTTTTTCTCTTAATGTTACCAGTGGAAGTTACGATTCTTATATTTGGTATTTTAATGGAAATCAGGTTGGTACATCTTCTACCTATGCGTTTCAGAACATTTCTAATCTCGTTGGTTTGGAATCTCAGTTTAATATAGGATGTACTGCTTCTAACGGTTCAATTACTGGGAATCAAACTCAGACTTATTATTTTTTGGGAACAGCTTTGAGTTATTTTGGAGAAGGTACTACTATATCAGAAAGTATTACTCACATTTTGGTGGAATTTCTTAACGATGCTATATCACTGGTGGAAAAGTTTTTTGGGGATATCAGCTCTTATCTTTCTGATATAGGTGAGTTGAGTGATCTTGGTTTTTATATAACTGATTTTCTTTCAGATTCTTTGTCTATTATTGAAAATACTTATTACGGTCTTAAAGGATATTTCTCTGATTCGGTGAACATATTAGAAATTTTCAGACTGTTGTTTTCTTCAACATTTTCTGAAACGGTTTCTGATTTAATAGAGAATTTTCTTTCTAAAATTTTTGGTAATTTGTCAGATTCTTCTTCACTCACGGATAGAGGATTTCTATTTGACGGGTTTAGAACATTGAACGATTCTAATGTTTTGGAAGAACTTTTAATGGGTATTTCTCCTTATACTATGAATATTTATAGTTATAAGACCCCCCAAATAACGTTACAGGGGATTCTCTCAAACGGAAACTCACCTTACACTTACGAGTGGATAAACAACGGGATAACGGTAAGTACTTCTCAAAGCTATACCCTTGATTTATCCGATGTTGTTGGTTCTCAATATTCTCTTTCTTTTACTCTCAATATAACAGATAGTACTGGAAAAATCTACACTCAAAATTCTTCAATCGGGGTGTTCGGTTCTCTATTGGTGTACGTTGGGGAGAGTAATGTTCCTTCTGATAGGGAGAGTTATGAATTTTTTGGTATTAAATCGGATGATCTTACAATTTTAGACAGTATTACAGATTTTACCAAACGGTTAATATTAAATCTTCTTAATATCAGCGAAGCTTTTTCTAAAAATACTTTCATCCCGATTTCTTCTTTGATATCTATAGGAGAAACTTATTTATTTAAAGCATTTGGGGTACTTTCGGATCAGGTTGATTTAACTGATCTCGAAGCTATTTTGAATATGTTTTTGAAGGATGCTGTTTCTTTTGTGGAAGGGTTCAGTAAGTTAGTTGGATTGTTCTCTAAGGATTCTCTTTCTTTCGGTGAATCTATTTTCTTTTATCTTAAGGGATTCTTCGGTGATAATGTTTCTATTTTTGAAGCTCTGTCAGATATTTTGAAAAGGATTTTAAAAGATTCTTCTTCTATTTCTGAGCTTTTTACTTTTCTATTTTCAGAAACATTTAGTGAATTGTTTTCTTTGGTGGAAACATTTTTCAAAAAAACAGATTCACATTTAAGTGATACTATTTCTATTCTTGAAACTCTAGTGGATATTTTAAAGAGGATTTTAAAAGATTCGTCTTCTGTTTCTGAGTTCTTTAATTTTTTGTCCTTAAAGAGATTTAGTGAGTTATTCTCTTTAGTTGAAACTTTCTTTAAATATACACACTCAAACTTTAACGATGTTGTATCTATTTTTGAGATATTGATGGGGGTTTCTCCATTTCAGTTTTATTCTTACCCGAACGGTGCATCTTCTGTTACGTTACAAGCAATGTTATCAAATGGAAATTCACCCTATACTTATGAATGGATTAACAACGGCTCTATTGTAAGTACTTCTGAATCTTATACTGTTAATCTTTCTAATGTTGTTGGTTCGGAGAGTTCTATAGTTTTTACTTCTAAGATTACGGATTCTAAAGGAAATGTTTATTCTCAAACTTCAACATTAACAGTTTTCGGGAATATTCTTATTTACTTTGGGGAAGGTTCAACAGAGAGTGAGGTCTTTGTAAAACAAACAAGTATTCCAAGTTTAGAGAAAATGTCTTTGGGGGAAGTTTTCAGATATTTGGTGGATATTCCTATATTTGAGGAAGGTTCTATTGTTGATTTTGCTATTCTCTTAAACAGATTTCTTAATGATTCTTTGTCTTTAGATGAATATATAGAGCGGGTTATTTCTCTTTTTGAGTTGGAGGAATGGCAGACTTTTGTTGATATATTCAATAATTTTTATATGAGGATATTTTTCAGGGAAGCTATTTCTCTTTCTGAGACTTTTAGTTCTTTTATGAAAAGGATACTCAGAGAAGACGTTTCTCTGGAAGATATTTTATCTTATTACTTAAAAAGATTGAATGTGGATTCTTTGACTTTAAGTGAAATATTTTCAAAGTTTACTAAATTATTTCCTTTTTCTGAGAATATTACAACTATAATAGAAAGTATTTTAGAGAAAATAAATTTAAATTATTTGGATTCGATCTCTCCGTTAGAGAAGATTGTTTTTGGGATTTTTGGTGAGAAGATAGATTCTTTGTCTATTGATGAAGTGTTTTCTAAGTTTACTAAAGTTTTTCCTTTTTCCGAAACGATTACTACTATAATTGAAACAATTTTTGAAAAAGTAAATTTGAATTTTTCAGATTTAATTTCTCCATTAGAAGTTATTGTACTTGGAATATTTGGTGAGAAAACAGATTCTTTATCGATAACGGAAGTTATTTCAAAACTCTCTGTGGTCAAGTTTTCTGAAATTTTATCTCTGGTAGAATCTTTTATTAAAAAGACTTCTAGAAAATATATAAATGCAGTTGGTATCTTCGAAAAATTTGTTTATATATTTGAGGAAACGTTTACTGATTTAGATACTCTTTCTGAATATTTTTTAAAAGAACCGAAGATAAAATTTTTGGAGACAGTTCCCCAAAACGAGTACATTTTATTTGGGTTGAAGAAGGTTATTCGGGAAAGTATATCGCTGTTAGAAGTTTTTGGTAGAATATACAACACTTTTGTTCTGGAGACTCTTGTTCATTCTGAAACTGTTTTACCTAATGTTAAACTTAAAGACGTTGTGAATATTTCTGAGATTTTCGGGTTTTTCTTTGATAGAAAGTTTAAAGATACTGTTGGTAAATTTTTGGAGTTTATCAGGAAGGAAGTTTTCTCTGAGGGTAGAGATTTGGTTTCTCTCTTGGAATTTTTCAATTCGAAGATTTCTGCTTACGTTTCTGAGGATATTGTTCTGGATGAGAATTTTTCTGCTAAGCTCTTTAGACTTTTCACTTCCGTTATTTCTCTGTATGAGACACTTCAAAAGAGTACTCTGGTTAGGATAACTGATAAGAAACAGTTGAAGGACTTTTTCTCATTTATAATTAGTGTCCCGTTTTCTGATGGTGTTGATCTGTCAGAAAAATTCGAACCACTTTTTGATCTTTTCGATTCTTTGGATATACGGGAATTTATGAATTTTGTTCTCTCTAAAAATTTTATTAACGGGGTTTCTGTATCTGACAGGTTATCTTTTGTTTTGGAGTTTTATAATGCGTTGATTAGAGCTTTAGAGAGTGCTGGTATAGAGGACATTGTTATCCTAAAAGACGTTAAGACAATCGATTATTACCGAGAGAATCCCGTTCTTATTATTCCAAAGGGTATCTCTGTCAATAACGTTTTCAATGGTTACATTTACGAATATCAGTTTAAGATCGTTATAGGTTCTCCCAATTTTACAGTATTTTCAAACCTTCTCAATAAAATAGAGAAGTTTGTTTACTTTGATTTTACGGGTACAAATGTTTATCAGTTTATTGTGGTTGGACAGCAGTACGATTCTTCTGTGAGAGGGTTTTTCAGAGAATATTTTGATCTTGTTGCTAAGGAATATCAACAGGGTGAGGATTAACTGTTATGGTTCAAGATATAACGTTAAATGATTCTATCACGGTTTCTGAATCTCTATCTTCTTCTCTCGTTCCTACCGTTGATCAGTTTTATGAATCCATTTTAACTTTCCTTTCCTCTAAAGGTATTACCCCGATTGTTCTTCTTAGAAACATTAAGACTATCAGTTATGCTCAGGTTTTGAATACTTTTATACTGATTCCAAAGGGGGTGGAAGTTAAGAATGTGTGGAACGGGTATATTTTCTACTATTCTTTCGATTTAATTGTTGCTTCTAAACTCGTTTCTGATTTTAGAACCATGAAGGGAGCATTACACAAGTTGATCGGGAATAATCTTTACAATGGTCTTATTTATATTTTGAACATAGAAAATCAGAAGTTTGATATTTCTGTTAAAGGGTTCTATCGGGAATATTATACTTTGACCGTAAACGTTGTTATCCAAACTTAATTATAGGTTAGGTTTAATATCGTTTATCATATTTCAGAATATGAATCATACTAGCACAGCTCAGGAAAGTTTGGGATATTTAGCTAGACGAACTCCCAAAACTCTTTTATTTGATAATGCGTCACCGTCTGCTGGTACTTATACCAATATTGTTGAAATGTCTCAGACGGATATAGCAATTTCTATAGTAGGAACACTTGGATCAAGTTCCTCAGTAAGTGTGAGTGTTTATCCAGTTGATCCTAAAGGAAATGTTTTAAATTCAGCACCACTTTTCACAGCAGTGTCTCTTTCTGCAACAGGGAATGTTTATAGTACTGGGAATCTTTCAGCATTCAGATCGGTTCAAGTCTCTATTGTGGTGACTGGTACGGTTTCTGGTCTTTATCTTACGGTATACGGGTGATGTAAATGGTTAGTATGGAAGATATTGTTGGTAAGATTTCTTCGGTTGAGGAAGGTATAAAGAATATTAAAGAGGATATTTCTGAAATAAAAGACTTTAATGATACTAATCTTAACTATATGGTTGATATGAAAACCAGAATAGCGGTTCTTGAACACAAGATAGACGATATCAAGAACAGGAGAAATTCTGATCTCAGTGAGCACAGATTTAAGTTTGGGTTGTATATTGTGATTGTTAGTAGTGTTGTTAGTGCGATTGTTTCTGTTGTGGGGAGGATATTGATATGAGTGAGGAATTAAGTAATCTTGTAGTGAAGGATGATGAAAAAAGGTTAGTTCAGGGATGGGCATCTGTTGAAATAGTAGACAGACAGGGAGAGATAGTACCTATTGATACTATTAAAGAAGCATTCCTAGATTATGTTTCTAACGGTGGAATAGTTATGAAGCAACATAAAAATCAACCAGTTGGAAGAGTGATTCAGTGGAATGTTGAAAAGAACAGGGGTGACATCGATGGGATTAACATGATAGTTGAAATTAACAAATCAGGTGTTCTTGCAGATGAGACTTGGCAGGAAGTTAAATCATCTATTATTTCTGGATTTTCAATCGGGGGTAAGACTCTGGAACGGGAAGAGAGGATGAATAAATCGGGTGATATGGTTAAGGTGTTAAAGAAGATAGAACTGAATGAAGTTTCCCTTGTGAGAGAACCCGCTAATCAGTTATCTGTTATAGAGAATGTTAGTATGGCTAAATCTAACGCAGAGAAACAGGCAGTTGATCTTAGTGATGATTCCAACACTATAACCGAGAGAAAGTTCGAGAAACCCGATGAATCGGTGAACAAAGAAATGATGCATGATTCAATATTCAAGTTTCTCAAAGCATCTTATCCGTTTGATGAGTGTTTGAGGGAACAGGAAAAGAAATATGGTAGTAAGGAGACTGCTCAGAAAATTTGTGGTTCTATTCGAGCTAAATACGGGAAGTCTTATGATAATGAGTGGTCTGAATCAGATGCAAACTCTGATAAATCTGACGAAGAGGATGAGGTAGACAAATCTGTTGATTTCATAATAATGAACAAGTATTACGATCCTATTCAGAAAACTTACATGTGGGATAAATGCATGAAGGATCAGATGGATAGGTATCACGATGAAGGTGATGCTGAACAGGTTTGTGGTGCAATTCGGAGAAAAGTTATGAGCAGAAATAACTACAGTTACACGGATCACAATGCATCTAAGGGAATGGATAAAGCGAATTACTATCCTACAGATTCTAAACAGGAAGCAAACGTTAAAAGAATCGCTGAAAACCACGTAGAACAGTCTGATGGTGATAAAGTATCCACAAACCCGTTGGATGATGGGAGAAAAGTTAAGGTTAATAAGGGGGATAATATGGGTATAAATATGGTTAGTAAAGGTCAGCTTCATGATGTTGGAGATAAAAACATGAATGAGGATGTTGAGACAGAGAGTAACGGTTTCGAATCTAAAGTCAGGGGAACAAAGAAAGGAGAACTTTCCACCAAGATAGAAGAAGAGGAACACGCTAGAGAGAAACCCAAATTCGACACTGAATCTAAGAGAGAAGAGGGAGAAGATGAGGGTAGAGAAAGGGAAGAGGAGAAAGCAGGTGATATGGAATCTCACAGGGAAGAGAGAGACGAGAGAAGTGCTTATACTGAACTTGCTGGAAAACTCGACAAGATTATAGAGCTTCTGTCTGGGAGAGGTAAGGAAGAAGAGTTCGAGGAATCTGCTAAAGCAAATTACATGGATGAAAGTAAGAATGTTGAACAGTATGAACCCAAAGGTTCTAACGATAACAGGAGAAAGGGAGGAGTTGGAATTGAACAAGTCCCATCTGGTATTGAGAAGGGAAACATAAAGAAATTTGCATCCGAGAAACCCAATTCAGCAGTTGGATTTGGAAGAGACTATACTTCTGGAAATGTATCAAACGAAGAACCCCATACTTACGAAGATATGGTTAAATCCGTGTTGAAGGGAGCTAAAACTATTGAGTTATACAACAAATCAAGAGGAGGAAGATAAATATGGCATCGGCATCTGGTGTTGCAGGACACGTAATGACATTTCAGGATGTAATGCAGTTCTATACTACACAAAGTTTAGTTCCGCAGTTAGCACCCTACAATGATGAGTACATAAAAGCGATGATCTATACCGGAATGGGTACGAATGTGTGGAACGCTGTTTACGGAGCACAAGCTTGGTATCAGCTTAACACAGAATCTAACCTTTTTGGTATTCTCCCGAAACTTAACTGGGATAAGTCAGGTTTCAGGGTAATAACTAACTTTGTCCAGCAAGCAAATACTATGGGTATTGCTGAAACTGGAAATCTTGGAACACCCGAAGTTCCTACGATTGACATAGTGAAAGTTACCCCCAAGATACAACAGACACCCTTTGAAGTTACAGATATCGTTGAACAGTTGGCGAAGGTATCACAGGATGATATGTACGCTAACCTAGACACACTCAGACAGTATTTCGCTACTATGCATATCAAGAACCTTAACATAAATATTGGTGCTAAAGCGGTTGGTTCTAACGTTGCTACCTCAAATTCTGGAACGACTAACCTACAGTTTGAAACGCTGGACAGGATAGTTTCTTCTTACGCTGAGGGTACAGGGGTTGGACTTACTTCTGCTACTACACCTACGCTTGCTGAGGTAATTGATCCTTATGCAGGAGCAGTGGACAGATCAGGGGGAGCATCTGCATTCGACTCTTATGTTACTTCTGCATCTGGTGAATATGGTACACTCGGTGCTCTTACAGATCAGATAATACGAGACACGATACAGGGAGTTAAGTATAACGGTGGAAGAACTAATGTAATGGTTACAGGTTACGATACATACGCTAACATACAGGGTATTTATCAGAACCAGCTCAGATACATGAATTTCGGAGAACTCACTTACCAGACTGGAATTAACGGTGTGGAAACGAACTCTGGACTTGATGTTGGTCTGAAAGCATCCACTGTGTATAAGATTCCACTCGTTGAAGCTGTGAACACTACGACTGATAACACGTCAGGAGTTTTCGACACATCTGCAAGCGGTTCTTCAAGGATATTCCTTCTGGATACCACAGACGCAGAAGGTTACGGAGACTCACGACTTTCGATTTCGATACTCAGACCTACCCAGTACCTCGAAACAACTGACAGGGACTTCATCCTGCTCAACAATATAGCGTATGAAGGACTGTACTTTACAATCGGGGAAGTAGTGTGTCGCTTCTTTGGAGCACAGGCAAAAATCAGAGATATAGAGTAAAGTAAAATATACTTTACATTTTTCCCATTTTTTTATATAGTTTAATGAACACTTAATTTTTAGATAGTTTAATGAACAGTAAACTAATTTGGTCTTATGGTTTCTACGTTTTCTGGTGGTCAGTCGTACATCCAGTCGCAGGATGTTGTTGAGTATCTTCACATTGCTGATATTGCAACTCAGAATGATAGATCGG
>JAEHJW020001454.1_pt1 | contig 131156 bp, 173 predicted proteins | sample 9271431 | NCBI WGS metagenome assembly JAEHJW02
ATGCCTCAGCCGTTTGGTGATGATGTTCAGCACAAGTCAACTTTAGATCCGATTAATCCAGAACCACTAGAAATTAGTCAGCCAAAAGAGGATGGTAATCAGTTTACTGGTTCTAAAAGAACTGCTGATTTTGCTAATTCGGATACTAACCCTTCCCCCAGTAATATAAGTGCCCCTGAAAAGGTTTATACCATGGATGTTGAAGCTCCTCCAGAGCAACAAATGTTTGGAGATGCCGGAGAAACTAGTCGTGGAGATAATTCTATCGTTATGTCTAGTCTTGGAGATGCTTCAACATCCCGCGAAGACATTATTGACCATCTCTTAAAAGATCACCAATTTCCTAAAACGTTATTAAATGAACCAACGGGAACACTAATCCGTTTACACAATGATAAGCATAATAATTCTATTATGAACGTTGATCCGTTTAATGAAACTCCAAATCATCAACACACTTCTAGCAAGAATCAGGGTAGCATGAATTCACAGGCACTTCGTAATTGGATTATTGATAACGGGCAGCCACAGTGCTCATATTGTAAAGAATATTACAGACCATCATCAATTGCTCATGCCAAGGTAGCTCACTGTGGGCATTGTGCCGGAGATATTCTTCCTCACGATGTTGAGGAAGGCGATGTTGTGGATGGTGATGTTGTCAAGACATCTTCTAAAGGAGCCGGTAAGATCACACAAGGATCAGATTCTGAGCTTTATGTCCGTGGTTATCTAGATCATTTGCATGGTAAGCCCCTTGATGAGGATTTAGCGGTTCTTAGTGATGATTATTTTAATGGATATGACCAGGCTCGTTATTATGGTAAGACGCCTATTGAGAGTGTTGGGGCTAAGCCCCATCACGTCACAACACCAGAACATATAGATACCTCTCTAGAGGGCTGGGGACAAAGTGGCATTGGGGGGCAGGATTATCACTATGATGTTGACCGCAGCCAGGTAATTGCTTCTACTCTTCCGACTAAAGTATTAGAGAAATTCTTTGATACTGAAGAATAATGATAAATAAATCCGAAACCAGATATTAATCTTTATGCTTACAAATAATTGCCCTTTTTGCTCTAATGGCAGTTTGGTCCGAACAGCATCAAGAGCTGGCGAGGAAATTTATTGTTCTAATTGTTTACGAGTTATTAAATCTGCTTCGCTTAGATTTAGTTATAATGCAGTTGAGATTGCTGGCGAGGTTAATGAATGTAGCGAAGGCGGCCTTCCTGGTTTCAAAGGTAGTGGTAAAAAGGCTAAGTGTCACGTTTATGAACCGGGAGATGAGAACGGGAAAGAAAGAGCTCAACAAAAGGCACGACAGTCTTCTTATACGACAATGAAGAGATCTCATATAGAGAATTTGATACGTGAAGGTGCCTTCGGGGGTTTTGATACCACTGGTGTGGAGGAAGTGGCCACTACTAATGGTGAAAATCATTCTCAGCATTTTGGACCATCTGAAGAAATCCCAACAGATGCTGCATTTGGTACCACGGTGTCTAAAGATGGCGTCTGGAAACAAGGTCCTACCGATATTAACAACGATTCCGTAGACTCGGCATATTAAGAAACAATAAACTGGTTAATTGGAGAGAAATATCAACGTAGATGTTGAGGAATAGATATGTCTGACTTATTAAAACAAGCTAGCATCGTAAAGAACGCTGCGTGGTTCGACGGCTCTTCAGATAGTATCTACTATCGCATAGATCAGTTGCAGGAGATAATTGACGGCCTTAAGACCGCTGCATCTAACGTGAGAGTGTCGGATGGAGAAATAGAGAAGTATGCGTCGTTCATTGTTGAACTAGACGCTGAAAAGGACGTATTGCAAAAGGTTGCATCTGAGTATGTAGATTTTGATACGGAAGAATACCTTCAGTCCCTACCTGGCGGTGCGGTAGCTGCCCAATACCGAAAGTATTCAGGAAGAATTGATCTTGGTGAAGACGATGGTTCTCTTGAATACCGTATAGCCCGGGAAACTCAACAAGATCTAGACAATATTGATTGGATTAATTTTGTCACTGCTGGTGCTGAGAATTGGGTAATTGATCAGAATCCTCTTCTTCTTAATGACCAGAGTGCCACCAGGGAGGCAGCCTCCTATTTTGTAGAAGAACAAACGATGCCTATACTTGATGTGACACACAGAGCTTCGGTTATAGACAACTTCCTAGATAACGTAGAACTATCACGCAGGGAGCGCAAAGAGGCAAATCTCAAGAAGGCTACAGAAATGTCAAGAACAGCTAGTGTTGCTAAAGCATATGTCACGAAATCTTATGATGATACATTTGACAGCACCGGTATCAACTGGATATAATTATTCTTAGGTATAAGATATATACTTTAATAGGCATAAGCCCAAGGAGCTACCTTGGAAGATTATTCAGAAGAAGATCCTAGTTCTTTGAACAAGGTCGTGGCGATTTTAACTGCCGTCTATTCGGGTCAGGAAGAGATTGCTCAAGAGTTATTTGATGAAATTAATAAAAATGATCTATATTCTATATTAGTTACCCTATTATTGAATTCTTACTCAATTATTTCAAGGACGACCGGTGTACCCGTAGAAGAATATCTACAAAGATTAGGCATGCTGTCAGCAATTTATTAATCGGTTGCATCTCTAAATAATATTTTGTGGTTAATAGTTTGAGTAGGTTACATATTAAATATGTATGATTTTTTTATAGAATACCCGTTTGAGGTCGTAGCAACATGGTTTTGTGAAATTTGCGGATTCACATGGGAAGCTTTGTTACTCGGTGAAAAAGAACGATACCTTGGACAGATATGGGATCAAGATAGTGCTAAGGTTCTCTGGAGTAGCCATCTACCAAAAGATCGTGACAGAGCTATTATGATGCTAGAGTTAGAACTATTGAAGCGCTCTGATCTTCATAAGAATAGGCTACACAAAGAAAAGAAAAAGAGCTAATTAAAGGATAAAATATTATGATTATCAAATATGGTAAGCCGCTAGATAAAAATTATACCAAAGACCCCTTGCTAGAAGGGGTTAAGCCGGGTATAATAGATACTGAAGACGGGGATGACCCGAAAGCAGAGGACGACGAAGAAGGCGATTAGATCTTCTCCGTTTTATACAGAAGCGGAAGGTATTATTATTTCTACCAAGAAAATTCTTTTAAAGGATCAGGCAGTAAAGCATATTTTTATTCCTGATTCTCAAGTTAAGCCAGGAGCCCCATTAGATAATTTAGGGTGGATTGGTAATTATATAGTAAATGAGTTCGGGGATAAGCCCAATGTAAAAATTATACATGCAGGCGACTTCGCAGACATGCCAAGTCTAAGCCAATATGATAAGGGCACCAAAAAAATGGAGGGTAGAACCTATCAGAGTGATCTCGATTCCACAATTGAAGGTTGGGAAATACTCAATGCACCAATTGAGAAACACAATGCTATTAAGCGCAGGAGAAAAGAAAAACTCTGGGAACCTAGAAAAATAATTACTCTTGGTAATCATGAAGATCGGATCACAAGAGCTATTAACGCAAATCCTCAGTTAGAAGGAATTCTAAATCTAGAAAAGTTAGGGTACGAAAAGTATGGATGGGAAGTTGTGCCATATTTGCAACCCATCTGGCTAGATGGTATTGCTTATGCGCATTACTTTTATAATCCATTAACGGGAAAACCATTCTCCGGGGAGAATATCTTATTACGAATTAAGACCCTCGGACATTCGTTTACAATGGGGCATCAACAGGTTCTTCAGTATGGATTGAGGACCGTAGCTAAACGTTCACAGCATGGTCTGGTGGCTGGATCTTCTTACTTACATCCCGAGGACTACATGGGGCCACAGGGGAACAGCCATTGGAGGGGGATCATAGTAAAACATCAGGTCAAGGATGGAAGTTATGATCCGATGTTTGTTTCTCTAGATTATCTTTGTCAGTTATTTGAGAATTCTACTCTGGAAAATTTTATGAAGAAGAAGTATCCCCATCTAGAATTAGATTGGATTTTTTAATAATGAGACTCGGACACCCAGCATCCTATTATACAGCTGAATCTTTTTGCAAAAGATGTGGAGTAGAGATTTTCCAATATGTAGACTTTGATGGGGAGAATATAGTTTTTAGAGAAAATTGGTATACTTCTACTGGTTGGTATCACAAAACGGCAAATAATAGTTTATGCGGTGGAGAAGAAATAGAAAACGATACAGACTTTGCAACTAGATATTTTAAGATTAGTTTTATTCCAAATTTCGAAGCAAAAAGAGAACAACTTCACATATAAATTGGTTTAATTAGAATCAGATTGGATTTTTAATGTTTAAATTTTTTAAGAGCTTAATCCCTAAGAGCAATTTAGTCCAGGAAACATCTGGGGTTGTACAGGCGCATCAGCAAACAACTAATCTTAAGGAAGTCATATATTACCCTACTCATCCAACGAGAGGGAACGAAACTGCAGAATTCGAGAATATCAAAAAGGCACTAATTGCTGCTGGTGTTGGTTGTGCAATTTGTGGAGTTCTAAATACTCCGGAAGCTCCTCTAGAAGGACACCATGTTGTGGCAGAATGGGCTCTGCAAAATGCTGTAGATTTTAATAAAATTAAAAAGGATTTTCCAAATACTAAAGCCACTAACGTTGGTGAATTTATAGATGGACCTAATGGGATTATACTTCTATGTGCCAAGCACCACAGGGCTCCTGAAATAGGTATTCATATGACGACTTTCCCAGCATGGATATTTCAGCGCTATGCCGAAGATGGTTGGAGTCTAGTTAATGGTCCAAATATGACTGCTACTCCAATTGTTGAAGATAATACTTGGTATCCACAACACTAATTTATAACAAAAATTGGCGTAGTAATTGAACTATGCCTTTAATGCGTGAGAACCGACGTCGCCAGATTACTCTTAATGTAACTCCCTACATCTATGATGTAGATGCTGTAGCGCTAAGTTTGATTAACCAATTTAAGGCTGATGGGGCTGCTCCAGAAGTAACGAGGTTAGAGGAGTACAAATTACTCCTTACTTTTAGAGAAAGCGAAGAATTAACTTATGAAGTAGCTTGTCAGAAAGTACTTTGGAACCAGTATGTTCAAAATATTGAACAGAAAAATATTACTAATAGTATTGAATTACTCAGAAAAATGATTGATCCTTATTTTGGTTCCCCTGTTGTTGCTAACGTAAATGAAGTTCGTGGTAATGGAAAAGGGCAGTTAGACGGCATTTCTCCGAGCTCATTTAACCACGGTGAGGTAATGTTCGAAAATGGTGAGCCAATGGCTCACCCATCTTATGATATAGCCGATGTATTTCAGCGACCGGCTGATGGACCTCCTCTTTTGAGTAGGGACCTAAACAAAGATTTAGAGCCCAGTACAATAACTGCTCATAAAAAAAAATACTCAGGGGTCTTTGATAACGTAGAAGAACCAGATTATGGTTCTCCAGAAGAGTTGGCTGAGGCTAAAAGTGTTGGCATCAGTCGCACTATGTATAATCATTTACGCTCTCCCAATCCACCACGACATCCATCCGAATCAAGTTACGAACCAATTAAAATGTTTATACCAACCCATAAACATATTATGGAAATGGGTAATTTGGGTATAGATCCTTTTGATTATGATGCTGCTAATATATATGGGATTAATCATTCTAAAATTTTAGATATTCATAAACGAGGTATTAATGTAGGAGATTTTGTAGAAGCTCGAAGACATGGTTTAACCGAAGAACAAATTAATGGTAGTAAAGATCTAAAGGGTGACATCCAACAAAGATATAAAGATCTTGTTGATGCCCATAAACATCAAATAAATCTTGATGATTATACTGAAGCTAGACGTAATGGTGCTACTCACCAAGAGGCATTAGATGTTGTAGATGCCCATAATAATGGTATTGATCTCTATAATTATGGTTATGCTAGACGTAACGGTGTTACTCATCAAGAGATATTAGATGCCCATAATAATGGTATTGATCTCTATAATTATGGTTATGCTAGAAGTGGTGGTGCTACTCACCAAGAGGCATTAGATGCCCATAATAATGGTATTGATCTCTATAATTATGGTTATGCTAGAAGTGGTGGTGCTACTCACCAAGAGGCATTAGATGCTGGATTACGAATTACGAAGTAGGGATTAAATGAACTGGCAAGAACGATTAAGCTTTAAAATGAACAGAAGCAGTTGGAAAACTGCTCATGATGACGAACATTCTGATGTGAAAGATATGAATGATCTTCAAGCTCATTTAATGAACCATCACAAAGGTGACTTTATTGGGAATGTATCAGATCATGAATGGTTTCATTTAGATCCCGAAGATTATATTTCTGCCAACAGAGAAATTCTGAGATACCCAATAGAAGATCATTGGCCTGATCATTACCATACTGATGATTTTTTTTATGACATACATATTCCTAATAAACTACCACCCTCGTTCGCTAATTTTAAAAAGCTAAGCGATCCAACAGATACACTTCGTGGAGAAGGGGCTTCTGCATTTACAGAACCAGGGTATCAAGACGACCAAGACGAACAGGTTGTTGGCCCACAAGATCTTGACTCTAATGCTACAGAAGTAGACAAATTCCCAAAGTCCGTTGGAGTATTCAAGAATAGTAGTTGGAAATTTGCTACTAGTTTATGTCCTGGATGCCCATTTACCGAATCTATAGAAGATTTAAGCAATAGAATTGCCGAGAGTTTAGAAAAAAGAGACTCTTCGCAGACACTTGAAAGCTACCATACTTTTCGTGAAGAAGGTCGCCCGTATATTGGACGACTATCTAGATTACACCGAGAGGCCGCTGAATATCATAGGAATGTTGGGGAAGATCAGAAGGCTGACAACCATCTTCAGACAGCTAGAAAAATTGGTACTGAATATATATCAACTAATCCATTTGATATATCAAAAGAGAACGATTTACGGGAAGGGGGTAAAAAGAACAATCCCAAAACCAGCAGTTGGAACCAAAGATTTGCTGATTCAGCTGGTGGTGGACAATTTGGTACTCCAATCGACTATTCAGAAAATCGCATGCAATCAGTAGAAGCACCAGGATTACAAATTAGAACTCCGTTGGATACTGGTCAACGTCCCTATGATGAACAATATAGAGATCCTAATTCTACTCTTTCTCTCAGATCATGGTTCACTGGTTATGACCTTAATGGACCATGGCCTCATACTAAGAATCTAACTGGCCCCCTAGACTTTGAACCAACTGATCATTCTAATGAAAATTCAACGGGACCTATTACGAGTAGTTGGCATCAATCTTTTGTCGAGACTTTTGATACACGCCCAGAAGAACCATCACCCGATTCGTTATTAAATCCATCTGATGAATTAAAGAATGGGAGACCTCGTTCTACCGATCTACCTAGCCAAGGTGCCCAAATGATCCCAGGCATGTTAATTGACCACGATCCTATGGGTGGGAGTAACTTTGGCGGAAGTAGTGCATAGCATAGATCCCAATTTTATTTCTATGAAGTCAAAAAAGATTACCTTTTAGGTTGACAAGAGTTTTAACTAAGTATATACTTTTTATAGTACCCCGGTCAGAGGTCAAGGTCTGTATGTCCAGTAATTTTATCAACAAATTGGAGTAGTTATCCCATGCCAATCTTTAATTCTAAGAAATCAGCGTATAAAGTATACGCCCCAGGCGAAGAGCCTGCTGCGACCAATCCTGGTGATTTCTTTTTACTTCAGAACACTACGTTTTGGAGTAAATTAATTAAATTTGGCCAATGGCTAAGATATCACGGAGATAACCGAAAGTATATCGGTTGGACCCATACGGGAATGTTTATTGACAGAAATGGTTCAATAATTGAGGCTATCGGAGCTGGTGTTAAGATTGATAATATATCCAAGTATAAAGATAAGTTATATTATGTGGTCAATTCCAAACTAAGCGCACCTAATAGATTTCAGACGGTTAGGGGAGCCAAGAGTTTTCAAAAAGATAAGTATGGATGGATTAGTGATGTCTCGATTGGTTTTAATTTTTTGACCGGTATACGGATACAAATTACTGCTAATAATACTATAAATTGTTCAGGGCTAGTTGCAATGGCTCTATGGGCTGGTGGTATAATATTTAATGGCACTCCACAGATGTTTGCTCCGGCTGATCTGGCAGCTTGCTTTAACGTGCCATCCCCGGTTAAGGCAAAACCAGTTAAATCTTAGAAATATTATAAAATAAATAAGAAAGAGACATAAATGATTACCCCTTTAGATAAGAAAAATTTTGACAACTTTATTTCCCCAAAGGGCAAAAGAGTAGTCGAATTTTCAGCAAGTTGGTGTGTTCCGTGCCAAATTATTAAGCCTATTATTGAAGAGATTTCTGATGAGAACCCTACTTTACAACTTGGATTAGTAGATGTTGACGAAAGCTATGAAATAGCTGTACAATATGGGATAAGGTCAGTACCAGCATTTCTAATTTTCGAGGATGGGGAAGCCGTAAGGATGAATTCCCAAATTGGTTCTAAAAGTTATCTAACCAAGGTATTGACTGATACAGTATAGGGCTAGTAATATATAAATTGTAGCAAACAATCTAATAACCTAAATATAGAGAAAGAAAAAAAATGACAACCACAACAACTACTACAACTGTAGCTTCCAGTAAGCCTAACTGGGCCGCTGCTGTCTCAGCAGTGGTAGCTGCAGCTATTTCAACCGGTATCCACTTTTGGACAAAGGTAGATGTCGGATGGGTGGCTGCTTTTGCATTGCCAATTGGTTATGCTTATCACTGGTTAATTTCAGAGGGCGAGAAGAAGTTCCCTTGGCTTAGTGTGTTTTTCTTAGCACTTCCTCCCAAGTTACCAACCCCTACGCCTGCACCAACTCCTACACCATCATCAGCAATGACGATGACGTATGTGGAAACTCCTAATGGAAATCGTTGGGCTGCTGATGTAAATACTATGGAAAAGGCTGAAGAGGTTACAAAGAATGGTGTGACCAAGGCTGCACAGGCTAACAAGAATACACCAAAGACCAAGAGGACATCTGGTCGATAAATAAAAACGCGGAGTGGAGCAGTGGTCAGCTCGTCAGGCTCATAACTTGAAGGTCGTGTGGTTCGAATCCCACCTCCGCTACTAATGACTTAACTATAATATAAGTTAAATAAATTCTAAAAGTAGTTCTAACAATTAAAAGGAATAAAATGGTACCAATGATTTCTTCAAGCCCAAAAGGGTGACACCGTTTATACGGGTCTTTCTAACAAAGATCTCTCAATGTTACTTTTGGCTCTAAAAACTGCCAAGCTATCCCGGGAGAGATTTAGAGTAGGGGCAGTTGCTGTTTCTGGCGGTAGAGTAATCGGCGCGACATGTAATAAGGGTCGTAACCATCCTACCATATTAGAGGATGCAGATATTAAGCAACAAGCTAGTATTTGTGCTGAGCGTCGTCTTTTAGCGGCCTTGGGCGACAGGGCCAGAGGCTCTGTAATTTATGTAGCTAGATCTAGAAAGAATGGACACTTTGGATTATCTAAGCCCTGTGAATTATGTAGGAAAGCACTGGATAATGCTGGCGTTAAAAGGGTGGTTTATTCAGCATGAATAAAAAAATATGGAATATGCGCTATGATAGTATTTATTATATGTTATATAAAAGTACTTATAATATAAAAGAGATTTTACACGAGCTTGATTGCGTTAAAGAAATGATCGAAGAGATGCACAATGAAATTGCATCAATAAAAGAATTGTATACAAATGGCAATGATGGAGAAAAGGTAAATAAACAGGATCCAAAGTTAAGTTATTTTTATTCTCCGTATCATATGGGATATACTAGTGGCATAGCAAATACTACTAATACAAGTTCAGCTAGTTCAGTTGTTAGTTTAACTGATTTTACACATTATAATACCCCTTTATTAACAAATTTAATTTATTACTTTTATAATGCTAAATTAATAGATGAAATTAAACAAGAAATTGACAACGATCATTCTAATGAGGCTGATAAAGAAAATCGAGACGATGATAATAATGATAATAAAGATGAAGAGTAAGATTAAATAATTTAATAAATTAATGGTCTATTTATGATAAATTTATACAATATAAATATATTAGCAATTTTTAGTGGAATAGCTGGTCTAGGTAATGTTATTTCATGGATTAATAATTTGAGTAATGATAAAGCCCAGTTAGATAATATTTTATGGGAACTAGAGAATTACAAATATGAGATACAAAATTATAAGAGTGAAATAGTACAGTATTTTGATGACGCAAAGAATATAATTAAAAATCCAGATATTATTAAAAATGAAGTTGTATCTAAATTTGATCAGGTCCGTACTGACTATGATAAATTTCTACATGATATAGAAGATATAAAAAAAGTGAAAAAATGGTTCCACTTCAAGAAGTGGTTTAGATGGCTTAATTTCAGGAAATGGTTTAAATAATGGGAACTCTTTTAGATCTTATAGAAGACAATTATGATTTGACGTGGAGTGCTGAGCCGTATGTTGGAACAGATAAACATATAGAACATAATTACATAATAGGATTTTATGATAAAAATTTCGAATCATATCGAGATCTTCCTATTCGATTATTAGAAATAGGAATTTATAAAGGAGCTTCATTAGCTCTTTGGCAAAAATATTTTAAATATGGACAGATATTTGGGATAGATATAGAAGATCAACGAGTCGAGAAATATATTAATTTAGATCGAGTACAGATTGCCATCGCTGATGCTTACAGGTCTGAGGTAGCTAAAGATTTAGGGAGTTTTGATATCATCATTGATGATGGACCTCACACAATAGACACCTTGCAAAAGTGTATTCAATACTACTTGCCCCAGATTAATAAAGGGGGAATGTTGGTTCTGGAAGATATACAAGATACTTCTTGGTTCCCTCTCCTCCAGGAAGTAACCCCTCCTGAATATTTAAAAAACTCAGAATGCTTGGATCTTCGTCACTACTCTAATCGCTATGATGATCTTATGTATATTGTAAGGTTATAAATATTCCCTTATAAAAAATTATATAAGAGCGTAATTAATATATATGGATGTTGACATATTAAGAAAGCATTTAAAACAATCTGGGGTAGTGTAAAGGCAGCACAAGAGTCCTTGGAACTTTTAGTCCTCGTTCGACCCGAGGCCCCAGAGCCATTATTATAAACTTCTGTAGGTTGAAGGTTCGGACCCTTCCCTTTCAGCAAATTGTGAAGACGAGCGAGTTTATTAAAGGACTCTGGATTACTTATTAATATTAGGGATAGCTCGTGTGTTGCCACATTCAAGTAAATTCCCGGTACAACCGTTTTTGACTTTAAATTGTACTGGAAATCAAACTAGTAATTGATCAGAGCCTTTGATGGCATAATACCTATTGTTTGGAGATATAACCATGGCGTTAGATTATATGGATGACGATGAACTAGTTTATCGGGCAAAGACAGCTGCCAAGGATATCGTCAATGCTAAATATGAAGTTACTCAAAAAGTTGGTGATTTCTTATTTCTTGCTCATTCTGAAGAAGAATTCTATCAGAGAGCTCAAGCAGTTGACCAAATAATTGATTCTGCCTCAACACGTCGCCTAGCTTCTGTTTCAGATAGTAAAGCAAAACTCACTAAGGCTTTATACCAAGAATGGGAGCTAAAGCACGCCAGCTGTGATGAGTGCGCTCAGGCAAACTTTAATTTACCTGAAAAGGTAGCTTTCCCTATTTGGCCAAAGGAAAGAACTACTAGACGATTTGGTCCTAATCGTACTGGAAAGCTATGGAAAAAGTGGCCTATCCTTCAACGAAATAGTAACGGTGAAGTTGGTCCTCGTCAATTTATTTTTGAGAACAAGGAACAAATGCCTCCCGCTAAGGCTCTCACTATAAAAAACTTAATAGCAGATGATATTATCAGTAAGTCTCAAGGGAGAATGGACGATCCTGAGGTCAAAAAAAAGGCGAAACCCGGTGATGTTGTATGGGTAGATCCTCAAGGCAGATACGGACGTGATAAAGTTCGTAAGAACCCAGACGATGGCACAGAGCCGCTGGCTATGTTGGGAAGACTCCATGGTATAAGTTCATTGGGCAATGAAGGGTTATTGACCACTTATCACAAATGCACCGGTAAAACATCTAGAGGTTTTAATGGGAGCCAATCTGACTCGTTCCCACAGTGTACACACGTTCATCATGAAGGGGATGGGTGTGGCCTTACTGCTGAATCGGGGGCGACGGAAGATCGGACACAACCTGGTTGCGGTCAGCATCATTTTGTAATGTCAGCAATAACTCCTCAAATACTGGTAGAGAAAAATTCTCAACCGTCTGGGATGGAAAGCGGAGGGGGAGCATCGCAACCTCTCAAGTTTACTCCAGCTCCTTATTTAGATAAAGAAATACCTACCGATTCTTCTAGTGTAAGTGCTGCAGAACGTCAGAGATTACTCAACGAATCAAGTTCTCCTGAACTAGCAGAAGCTAACTTTTTTGATAATCCATCCGATGAACAAGCAGGAGATGTTCCGCCGTCCAGAATGTTTTTGTTACATCCAGAACATGGTCAGAGATTTGCAAAAATTTTGGACAAATATGATGCACAAACAGGAGGAAGCGGTTCGCATCCTAGTAATCTCGATACATTCAAAGCGGGGAATAGTACCTATCGAGTAGGCGATATTGTATCACTAACTGGAGAAAATGGTACTAAAGAAAAGGATTTGGGCATTATAGCTGGCACCAGTAGTCATAAAAACGATCAACATGTACGATTTGCACGAGAAAATGGGTTAGCACCAGCTACAGATGGCGACCCATCGGCTATGTCATCAACACCTGGCGACGTTTCATTAATCATACACCGGATGAATACTCCAAAGAGCGGTAGAGGCAGACCTTCTGGGTTTGATCCTAGTTCAGGAATAAGGAAAGCAAATGAGACTACTCAGTATTATCCTCCTTCCATGGTAAACGTAGTAAAACGTTTTGAGCCACAGAAGACAAAGACAATTTCTGCTCTCTATGATACCCTAAAAAGGGCTCAAAAGGCGTTTAGCACTAAACCAAAGTCATCTCGTCCTGTTGGGCGTCCTAAGACGATCAAGCCTTCTTCCGAGCCTCTCACTCTGGAGAACTTGGATCTACCAGATATATTTGGCGATTCAGAGTAATTAATTATATTATATAATAATTATATAAGAACTAAATATAATGGCTAAATCTGGTTTTGCGGAAATTGGCGAATATAATCCTCGTCAAGATTGCGAATTTAAAAAGCGCATTGATGCAAAAGGGAAAACTGTTACCGAACATATTGGAATCGATGGTACCTCAGACTGTAGCTTAGAAGAAAAATATGGAGCGGTTGATCCATATTCAAGTATGGGATACTTTACTACAGTATGCCAAAATCATTCGGCTCTTCCAGAGGAACTAATGACTCGTATGGCAGAAATGCACAGAAGCTTCCCCGAAGATACTCGTGATTTACCCGATGAAAAATCTAGAGTTAATAGAGAGGTAGAGCGTCAACGTATAGACAATCCGTTAGTCGAAAGACGGAAGAGAATCAAGGAAGAGTTGAAAAGACAACGTTCAAGAGATAAAGATGTAAAGAATTATGCAGATTATGACTTATTTGACAACTCCGACTCATCATTTCTAGATGAAGTCTTTAAAGATCTATGAAAATTTTCTTTTCTCCTAAAAATACTTTAATTAAAGTAGCAGAAGAAGAAAGACGGTGCCGTTTATGTGGGACTCGTGACCATAAAAATTCTGGATCTTTAGCAGTTGTCCATTATTCTCTAATGGGAGAACAAACGGCTACGAAATTTCATAGAACAAAAGTACGAGGTTGTGCTACTTGTGATAATACTGGTAAAATTAAGTCCGAGCCACCGGTTTTTACAAAATGCCCAACGTGCGCACCAGGCGCAGACACTCCCCGTGGAGTAGGCCAAGGAATGGGACTTTATAGGCCTAAGGTTTGTCCTACTTGTTATAATTCTGGCCCTAAAATAGTTCCCTCACACGGAGGGGGCATAGATGATACTCTTAGCATAAAATGTCGTACATGTGGAGGCGATACAAATAATATTCCTTTAAAAACATGTCCCGAGTGTAGTAATAGTGAGAGGCCAGGGTTCGTTCAACACGGTGAGTCGTCTCATGATATTCTTTGCCCTTCTTGCAAGGGCAGCAGAACTACTTCAGTAACAACTCCGTATACCCCAATTCTTGAAGTAAAATGTCCTCATCTGAATGGAGTGGATACATTTACTCCACCAGATCCAACAAATAATGTTGAAGGGAACGTTGGTCCATATGATAGAAATTATTTTGAAGGGCAGCGTCTCCTTCCTTTGAAACTACTATGGAATATTCGAGGGATTAATGAAAAATATCACCATAAGATAAATTATAAAGTGTATAATCCGTCTTCACCATTTCGTGGTGAAACCCGTGAAGTTGGGATGTTAATCCCTCCTCTCCCAACGATTCAACGAAAAGAAGAACCAACGTATTTGGATCTGTTTTCTAAACCAGAATTGTTAGATCCAGATATTTCTCGAACAGCAAGTAATTCTTTTAAAAGATCTATAACATATTTTAATAGTAAATTATCTAAGTCAAATAATTCAGATAACGGAACTCCGTCTGATGAGGATAATAATGTAAACTCTTCGATAGAAGATTTCTTCGGCCATCCTGGCCAATCGGATCAAGAGAATAGTTCCAGCGGCTCTAATATTTTCGATGACCTCTTATCGGATGAATTAGTAATCGATCCAATACGACGGGAAAAAGCCAAAAGTCCTGAGGAGCAAAGACGTTTACATGGGGGTCCTGTAACGGTTCGTCAACAAGACGAATCAGACTATTTGAGACCTTTCCTTAAAGATCCTACTAGGGCTAAAAGTAGAGTTAAGTCATTACTGGGTGCTCAAAAGCAATTAAGCGAGAAACGTTCTAGAATGTCTCAGATGTTTCAAACAATGAATTCAATTGATAACGAGCCGGATAAAGATAATAGAGAACGCTTGCGTAGTTATGGAACAATTCCTTCTTTTAGAAGTTGGAGGAATAATCTCCATCAAGTAAGTATGAATTTAGATTATTTCAATCAGATAAGATCTGTATTAAGAAATCATCTTTCGGGAATAATTGGTAAAAGGATGCGTCCTGAAATAGCAACTGCTTTAACCTCTCAAGTTTTTAGAGAAGGTAAAAAAATACAGAGTGACGACGGAAGAGTAATTGACCTAAGTCAACATAGGTTGGGTATCACCGAACCTATGCCATATATAAAAAATGATGAAAGCTGGAGAGAATCTCATGAAGGTTTAGGATGTAATCATGATCCTAATGATGGCCATGAACCAGATGTAGGTTGTATTGTTGATTACTTTAATCACTCATCTAATCCTAAGAATGGAGTAACTACTGGTACTAATAGCCGTTTAGTGGTAGGGAAATACACCGCTGATAATGGTAGAACTATTCTCCGAACAGTAGGGAGCCGTCTTAAGAGATCAAATGAATTTGGAACTTCCAAACGGGGTATTAGAGGAACTATCCCTACGTGGACTCCTGAAAACTTTGGACGTATAGTAGAGCTACCAGTAGAAAATGCTACGTGTGTCCCCAATAATATTCAGAGGGATCACTATACAGTTAATCATACGTTGGAGCCACCCTCCGAACGTCAAGAAACGACCCCATTACCAGTTGAGGAAACTGGACTAACTAATCGCTCTTCAGAACCAATATTGAACAAAGAAAAGATAAAGTTCCCCGAAGAAATTCGGATGGGAGGTCCAACAGAATCCGTCTATGTTGGGAATCCTTTGTATCAGTTATCTAATCCTTTTAGCACCCAAGAAGTTGAAAGTGGGATGTGGGCAAACAATCCAGCTGTTCAGCATATAGTTAGACAAATTAAGAATGGGAAGCGACCCAAGAAATTTAAGCCATATATCCCAGAGCCTAAATTTAATAGCCAGGTGATGAGGAACCAACCTGGTTTAGCGAAAACTCCTTCTCTCAGCATAGAGAAGGAATTGACCCCTGAAACTTTAGATATTAGCGATTTATTTGGTGAACTCACCGATGGAAGTGATGTTAAGAAAACTTCTAAAAGAGAAGAAAATAAAATAAATCCAGTTGAACAAGATGCTGACGAAACTTATGATTATAATAAAAAAATTAAGATTCAGCCAATGGACAGGACGCAGGTATCAATGGTAGAACCAACTAATCCTAGTACTCCCGATATTACCCCTGATGTCCCCAAAGTGAATAATAAATAGCATACTTTTATTTGAATAAACACTAATTTCTGTTAAAACTTACCATAGTTAACGTAAAGGAAGATGTATGACTTCAATTTCTAGATTAAACGTTAAAGTAGCCGATCTCTTCGGAGAAGCACCTACCGTTGATAACGATTTCATCCCACCAAACATGGCACTTCCCAACGACTTCATCGATGAGACTCATGAGGACCTGGCTCGAAATGAGAGATCAAAGCAGGAACTGAGAGATGGATGGGCAGAGCGTATTGACTGGGACATTGCTCATGGTACTGAGCATGGCCGTGATCCCGATAACCCCGCTCAACAAACTGCTCCATATGGACAATTTGTTACTTCTTCTAAGAAAGATGTCTTTGGGACTGTTTTAGCTACTAAAAATTCTATTATTAGAGCTAGGGTAGCTGCTAGAGGGCTTCAAGGTACTGTGATCTCTGAGGGCGTTAATGAATTCTCTGTTATCTGGGACGACAAAGTAGCTTCCACCGAGGAAAAGTCAAAGTATCGTTTGATCAACCGGAAGTAGTATGCTATACTAATATAGTATGGTATTTCGCTTAGCTACACGAAAAATAACATCTCGTCCAATATCTCCAGAGGACGAGGTTAATTCTATTGATAAGACTTTTATCTCGATAGACACCTATATAGAAACGTCTAAAAGAGATGAATTTATTGTAGGTAATCTTTTTGATTATGATGGTAATAAAATAAGTTATGTGTGGGATTCCAAGAAAAATCAAGTAGCTTCTTTAAAAGGGAAATTACTAAATACTGAAGTCATACTCCTTGCTACTGATTTTCTAAAAACTTTATATATAAAACAACATCCAATAATCAATATAAATACCGCAGAGCTTTCAAATGATATTTTGAACCATTTACAAGAATTAACGGCATCCCAAAATTTATCTATAAACTCAAAGGGCACAATACCAGCATTAAGCAATCCACTAAGTGCTAGGATCCAGCGAGAAAATCCCGAAAGAGAGATAAAAACCGAAGATGAAGAGTACGAAAGCCAATATGAAGATGATCTTTCTGAATCAGTATTTACCAGTACTTTTTTAGAAGATGATGAAGAAGTAGACGACTTTGACGAGCAATTAGCTTTAAAGTCGCAGGAGTTTTTGAAAGAGCATCCTGAACTTAAATCAGAGATGGAAATTGTAAGACTCTTAGAAGGTAACTAAAATGGCTAATTGGGCAGCGGGGATCGGACCCAAGCAAATTAAAATGAGCTGGCCAATGGGTCCATTTAATAATTTATATTGGAACGGTAATCCCCCTTCGGGAATAATTCTAGGAGGATTAACTCCTAGTGGTAACAATATTGGATATCCTCCTTATCCAACACAAAGTTCGTATAACACTCCAGTTGGTTCGGTACCCGGAGCCCTTAGTCCTGGCTTAAACCCAGTATCAGGTATTAACAATGGTATTGATATTGGTATGATATGTACCTTTGATTCTCAAACATCAATTAATGATGCAACTTATACGGCAGTAAGTCTTTGGCCCACTGCGGGATGGAGTGGGCCTACTGTAGTAACTCTGCAAGGCAATCTTAATCGTTATTCAACTAGTGGTTGGGTACCGGTCATTCAAACTACGGTTTCACAATCGCAGGTTACTTACTTCATGGCACAACCTCAGTCATCTGGTTTTGTTTACAACTCATACCGTTTAGTAGCTAGCGGAGGTACTGGAGTTATTGACTGGTCAATTACTGGATGTTTCTTGGATATTTCTGCTGCAGGTATTGGATTTAATGCTCTTGATCTAAATGGTGCAGCCGGTTCACTAACAATTAGTGCGCCAAAGATTTACTCTATGGTTAGTGGAGTACTAATTCGGGAACCAGGCCCTTCTGTTATCCCCAACCTCCCTAGTAACACAACTTGGATAGGGTATTAGCGGTTTATTATTACAATAATTAAAGAGGCCATATGATTGAGCGCCAACAGCATATTAAGACAGCAACATTGAGAACTTTTGTTTGTAAAATTTGTGGTAAAAATACCATTGCATCTAAAACTGGTCCATTAGCCAAAACTTGTTCTATATGCAAGAATCAAAAAAAACTATGTGAGTGCGGTATTTGTGGTGAAGAAACTAAGCCCGGTAAGAGGTTTATTAATGGACATAATGGTCGGAAACGTACCACCGAAGAAAAGAGAAAAAGTGCCGAAAAGTGCTGGGAATCACGTCGAAAATCCGGTAGAGTTCATCACTCTGAAGAGACTAAACACAAACTCAGAGAATTATATCTTCTGCGTATTAGCGAACAAGGTGTTCCCATGCAAGGTAAACGTCACTCTCTAGAAACCAAAAGAAAGATGAGTTTAGCTAAATTAGGAAAAACTACTTGGAATAAAGGAATTCCTCTTTCTGATAATACTAAAGAGAAGTTACGTATAGCAAATCTTGGGAAAAAAGCATCTCCAGAGACTAGAAAAAAAATTAGTAAAGGTATGAAAGGAGCATGGAAAATTTATGGACCTGCAGTAATGTCTCCAACATTAAGTTATAGTAAACAAGAAGTAAAAGTAACACCTAAAATGGAACAGTTGGGATATAAAGCTACATGGAATCATCCTTTTTTTGTCGTTGGGAAAGATAGAACTAGAGTTCCAGATTTTATTAACATCGAAACAAAAGAAATAATAGAAATCTTTGGTACCTATTGGCATAGAGATAGAATTTTACCTAAAGGTAAAAGACATGAAACCCCTGAAGAATATATTAATTGGTATAAAGACAACGGATATACCTGTATTGTGCTTTGGGAAAATGAAGTAGAAAATTATTTATTAGAGAATATTATTATGGAAAGCGTTTAAAATGATAGAAAGACAGCAAAAAAGACGAATTGTTGCTACTAGAACAGCCTATGGAACGAATTATACATTATCTGGCCATGCCATTCGTGGTGGTAGAGTAATCATCATTGATGATGAAACATCCTTTTACCCATGTGGCCATGAACGAGCTCCAGGTATCGACACATGTTCATGTGGCGGCTCCGGCAAATTTCAGTAAGTCTCTAATAGTTGCAAAATTACTAAGAATAAGTTATACTTAATCAATGGCATACGAAAAAGACTGGTCTGCTTCTGCAGAATTAAATGGGATGAGAAAAAATCCCTTATTTAATCGTCTGCGCGCTCAAAGTACAATTGACACTGGCCGTTATGGTAACCTCGTTCAGGATGTTGCCAACTACTCCAAAATGTCAAGAGGCCGTGAGTCATTAAATAAATTCGGTAATGCACAAAAAGGGCTATACGTACCCGGAGATAATATAGGACCAGCGGTTAATCGACGTACCGCTGCTGCTACTGGTTCTAACGCAGACTGGGCATGGCCAAAATTACACGACCCCTTCGAATGGTTCAGGGAGAGATGCATCCTGCCGGGGGAGATGATGAATCTCCGAGATGGGCGCAAGAGAGTTGAAGATGTAGTAGTAGGGGATATAGCTCTTACTCATAAGGGGCGTTATCGCAAGGTTATTGGTCTTGGTCATAAATCTTACGAAGGTAAGGCATATTCTGTTGAGCCATATTATTTGTCTAAGGCTAAGGTCACAGAAGATCATCCATTCTGGGCTAAAAAGAATTTGAGTGATGAGCCTGACTGGATCAAAGTACAACATCTGTCAAAGAAAGATTGGGTTTTTATTCCGGTTGATCGAGAAGTTGGTGATGTTGATACCATTAATATATTAGATCATTTAGATGCTGATGACTGGGTTGTTGAAGATGGTTATATAGCTTATAAAAAGAATGATGTGCATTATAGAACACGTTCTCTGGGTAATCAGGTATCAGTAAAATTTGAAGTAAGCGATGAATTTTTATGGCTTCTAGGGCTCTACTTAGCAGAAGGTTATTCTAACGATAAGTCGATTTCATGGTATATCTCTAATCAAGAGTTCTATATTAAAGATCGTATTATTGATAGCTGTAAACAACTATTTAATATTGACGCAAGATATTCCGAGAATAAAAACGATAATACATTTAATGTTTGTTTAACTGCTCAACCGCTGGCAACACTTTTTCATAAGTGGTGTGGTAAAAATGCTCATGATAAGCATTTGCCTGAATGGGTAATGTATTTACCGATTGAAAAGCAGCGTGTCATTCTTGAAGGTATTCTTGATGGTGATGGATGTTACCAGGATGACAAGATTTATTTCTTAAGCGTATCACCACAGTTTACTGAACAAGTTCGTAGATTAATGTTGCGATGCGGATATTTCCCTTCCATTAGTCATAGATCCAAAAAAGACTTTAAAACTCAAATAAAAATTGAGGGAACTAATACAGCACTAATTTTACTGGGTAACGATCAATACAAATTTCTTAATGATATTAATGCTATTGCCAATGATGGTTTTGTTTACAATAAGAGATTGACGGGTAGGTATAAGCCAATCAATCGTAAACAACGATTTGTAACACATCAAGAAAAAAATGGTGTCTGGGTACAGATTAGAGACATTGAAAAATTTGATTACAAAGGTGAGATTTATTATTTTACGGTTGACGAAGACCATTCATTTACCATCTCTGATCAGGGAGTACGCAATACATGGTGGTTCAATATGGAAGACCCTGATGAGCAAACTCGCAAAATCAGGGACTGGTCGGCTTCGCCAGATTCATTAGTATTAATGGGTGATTACACCTGGAAAAGAATTGGTGATATTTCAGAGGGTGAAGAAGTTATTGGTTGGGAGTCATACACTACTAAAAATTCTACTAAACAACGTTTGACCAAAACTAAAGTTGTTGCAATTAAGCATAGAATTGCTCCTAATACTGTTAAAGTTACAATGAGTTCTGGGCGCACTATGATTGTTACCGACGATCATATGTGGGCTAATTACAATTATTCTCCAGCAGTAACTAGTAGAGTTAACAGGCAAAGAAATGTCATTAAAGAGCAGGAGAACCAAAGAATTTCTGCTGGTGAACTTTTTAATATTGGGTTTACCTCGGGGCAAGTTGCTCGCAAAATGGGTATTAAAGTTAGTACTGCTGAAAAGTGGCACGCCATTTGGGTCAAAGAAGGGATGGACGGTCTAAAATCTTCCATAAATTATATGGATGCTAGCGAGTTAAAGTCTGCAGAATATGTAACTTCTCACGTTGGTGCTGAATTGAAATTCGTGGCAACTCCGCCAAGACAATTAATTACAGATGAAGAAAAATTTGCAGCTGGTTATATCGCCGCTATGATTGATGGTGAAGGTTTTATTGATAAGACGACTGTTTCTATTACTCAGTCCCCTACTATCAATCCAGACATATGCAAGAAAATTGAAGAATGCTTAGATATTCTGGGTATACCTTATAAATTAAGGGTAGAAACTAAAGGCAAGAACTCCTTCTCTGAAGGCAAGATAATTAATCGTTATTATTTCCAAGGTACACCAAACGCCCATGGAACACGACAAGCTGTATTAGATTTACACAACATGACCAATAAAGGGTCTGTTAAAATAAATCGTCATATTGATAAAATGTTCCTTACTGCTAATTTTGGTTCTAAGGAAACAGTAGTAGATGTAGAACCATTAGGCGAAGGCCCAGTTGTTTCTATGCAAACAGGAACAGGCAATTATATACAAGATGGGTATGCATCTAAGAACTGTCGTTTAATTTACACTACACACTATCTTGTTCCTTCGATGATTGATATCTATTCAAGGTTCCCACTTTTGGGCATGGAGTTTGCTCACCCGGATAAAAGAGTTAATGAATTCTTCTCTGAGCTATTCTGGGATGGCCTACAGTATCAAGACTTCTTGTATTCATTGAGCCGTGAACACTGGTTAATTGGTGATGCTTTCGCTCTTGGTTCTTGGAATGATGGAATTGGTGCATGGGAAGCAGACGAATTAATTAATCCCAATGATGTTGTAGTAGCAAAGAATAGGGCACTAAGAACTTATCAGTACCACATTAAAGTTCCTGAAGAAGTTAAGAAACTAGTCGAAACTCGTCAGCCAGAAAAAGAATATGCCATGTTAATGGCTATGTACCCAGATGTGGTTGAGTACGCTCGAAAAGATGTTGAGATCCCTGTTTCAGATGTAATCATGAAGGGTCTGCCCTATCGCACCAACCCGTGGGCGGAACACGGTACTCCTATTCTTATGAGAGCTTTCCGTCAGTTGATGATGGAAGAAAGTCTCCAGGCGAGTATGGAAGCTATTTCTGACCGTCTTTATTCTCCACTGATTCTAGCTACCCTGGGTCTCCCAGATGCTGACCAGGATGGCCCGTGGATTCCTGACGCTGAAGAACTCGGTGCTTTGCGAGATGATTTGGCTATGGCCATTAACGCAGACTTTAGACTAATGGTTTATCACCATGGGTTACAGATTCAGAATGCATTTGGTCGTGAGTCAATGCCTCGTTTGGACCAAGACTTCTACCGTATCCAGGCTAACTATATGATGGTATTCGGCATTGGATCAGAATTGTTACAGGGTGGTAAGAGTGGAGCAACATATGCGAGTGGTGCTCTAAACCGCGAGCTAATCACTCAGATGCTTACTACGCACCAACACCAGATCAAGCATTTTATTCAAGGACGAATGAGGGCTGTTGCTGAACGTCAAGGGTTCTATGAATATCGTAACGTTGGCGGCCATCCAGTTCCGGTAATGGAAACTGTCTTAGTAGTAGACGAAGAAACTGGTGCCCAGTTTGTTGAAGAACGTCCAAAGTTGGCTATACCCGATATTATCTTCCAGAGCATGTCATTACAGGATGAGAACGTTGAGCATGCATTCCTACAACAACTAGCGGGGATGGGATTCCCGATCAGCTTTCAAACATTTACTCGCAATGTTGGAATTGACTTCGAGGATGAAGTAGAAACTCGTAAGAAGGAAAAGGTAGATCTCGTTGTAGCCGAGCAGCAACTCAAAAAGGATATATTTGATCGATGCTTCCAGTTACAACTTCCTATTCCGATGGAATATCAGGCTGAATATGAAGCATACATAATGCAACTGCAGGATCCACAGTTAGCTGAACAGATTCGCCCTGGGGCAATTAATGATATAACATCAATGACGCCCACTCCTAACATTAGTGGGACTCCTGTGCATGTTGACGCGGGCGGAATTCCGGATATGTATCCGTCTATTGCTAATCAAGAAACTCTTAAACAACGTCAGCATCCAGTAGAATCACATGAACAAAAGAAGACGGAGCCAAAGCGTTCTAAGGGTGGCCCCAAGAATGGACCGCAAAAGAAGACGGCTAGTCTAGCTGATATAGACCTAGAGGAAGATGACATTCTGGTAATATCTAGAAGGACTAATGAACCCATTGTCTTCGAGGACGGTTCAATAATATCCAACCTTGGCGCAGAAGGCAAAGAATGGGGTAGTTATCGTAAGCATAACCCCAAGAAGGCTTCAGTTACAGAAGAAGTTCAAAATGACAAAGTTGTTACTTATAGTGATAGCTTAAAGCTATCAGTCCCTTGGGAATCTCAATATAGAGTTCAGATGAAGCTAGCTAATGGGCAACGAGTAGTTGTTGATAATGAATATGAAAAGTATGACGAAGTATATATGAAAGATCATATTGCTAAAATTTTAGAATCGAATGTTGATAGTTCAGAAGATGATAGTTTTGATGATAGGTTGAACGAACAAATCATTCCAACAAGGATGGACTTTGGAGAACACCACCCAGGAATGATGGGTTTTGACGAGAGAGCAATTGTTGGGGTGCCAACTGAAGATATGGGTCCAAAAGTTACATTTGGCGCAGTCGAATTCCCTAATCGTAAAAATTTAAATAATAATAAAGATGTCATTGAACATAAGGACTAATGTAACTTGATTAAAGTACATTTAGTTACATATGTTATAATATTTAATTAATCGAAATGAAATCTTAACATAGTTAATGGAAGGTTGAGGGTATGTCATTTTTACTTGGTGAAGATAAAATATCTCTACCAAAATACTCGTTCTATGAAGGATCATTCCTCGGAGTCATCTCTCCTCTTAAGAAGATGGCAATAATTCAAGAAGGAGAACACCAGATAGCAAGGAATGCGAATAAATTGAATCTCGCACATTCCATTTATTCCGATAAAGATTAATCTTTTTCCCGATGCTTTCAGAGATTACAACAAATTTTATGTACCTGCTTGCAGGTACTATTTTAGCAATATTAAGTATTGTTGTAATCCTGTCTAGGTTTTTTAATAACATGCTAAAAAAACTCGTAGAAGATACCGTAGAGGAAAAATTAGACGTTGTCAACGTTGGTCTAAAAGAGGAATTACAAGAATTTAAGATAGATATTAAATCAGATTTAATAGAAAAGTTAGTTAATTTAGATAAGAAGTTTGATATAAGATTATCAGAATTGAGTCGCAAAATTACGGTTAATGGCAAAAATACTCCTAATATTGGTGACTCTGTTGCAAGAAGTGAAGAAAAAATTGATATTTTATTAAAAAGTGTAGACAAGATTGATGAAAAGTTAATAGATGTGGCTCTTAAGATGACTGATCATATTGGCTGGCACAGCGGTCGTGGTGATTTTAAAACCCATGTTTAAATTCTATTGATAACTTTATCAAAAAATCAAAGTAGTAGTTGATATGTTCAGAAAATTTGGTGCCCCATTTTTAACTCTCCCGAACAGTATTGGTACGAATTTTTCTAATATAGAAAAAATCCCCGAACACAATGTTGATTGGTCTGATTTTAAGTTTGACCCTAAAACTCAGGGAGAGAATGGCTACTTATATAGAATAAGTAGAGCCATTAGCACACGAGTAAATGCTAATTTTGATGGATGGCCAGTAGACCAGGTAAAGCAGTCCTATAAAACTTTTAATGGACGTCCATGTTTTGTAGAACATAATAATTCCGATCCCAATAGGGCTCGCGGTGTTATCCTTGGATCAATCTATAGAGAAACTAAGCTAGGGAGTGGAATTATTGATGGTTCCGTTTATTGTCTGGAAGAATTGGACGCTCAGACATTTCCCAAACTAGCTAATGCCGTAATGGATAATGAGCTCAATGGCGTTTCCATGGGAGCAGATGTAGAAGGCACCATTTGTTCAGCCTGTGGTAAATATGCATCCAAACCATCCGAATACTGCGAGCATATACCTAAGCTTAAGGGCCAGATCACAACTGTCTACAAACATGGTCGTAAGATTGAATCTAGGGTATGGGAAAATTGTATAAAGCCTAACTTCTTTGAGTTGTCCTCAGTATTCGATCCTGCTGATGAATCTTCTCTTATCGTAAAGAAATTCTACAATTCTCCTTCTTATAAAAAGTAAATATGCTCCTACAGCCTACTAATGAAGTAATTAATTTTTCTCTTAGCCTTCCTAAGAAGGAAGCTAAGGAAATTATGAGAGTTAACCTAACAGTGTTGGGTTTATGCCCTCAATGTTCTGGTGACAATTACAGGTCCGGTATTTGTGAAGATTGTGGATTTATCAGTCCTGAAGTCCAAGAAGCTATAAAAGAATTTGAAGAGTCTCAGCAAGCAACCGTAAAGGTACGGAGACAAAAGAAAGACGGCGGAGAAGATCAATTTTCTCCTGGATATCCTAAATTATCTAGCACAGGTGCTTCAGCATATTATGATTACTTACAGAAAAATAGTGGATCAAAAGTAGAATTTTGTCCCAATGGGCACTTAATGGATGAAACTGGTTTATATTGCAGAGAACCCAATTGTACTTATGAGCGCCCACCAGCTCAACTAGATTTTAAATCTCCAACTTATACTGGAGTAGATCCTACTATTGAGCAAAAAAGAGTGTTCATCAGTCCTGCCGAAAAGCGGATAACAGTACTAAAAAATAAGCTTAAAAAAGACAAAAAAAACAAAAAAACTAGTAAAAAATCAGGGAACTCAAATGAGGATATGAACGACGTCCCTGGAGCGAGTTTAGACGATTCTTCTGTAGCTGCTAATGACAAATTTACCAGAGGTCAGCAGATGGTAGAAGATGCAGCCAAGATTGAATACTTTAAAAATTTGCAAGGTGAAGATGAAGACGAGGAGAACTAATTAATGTCTAGATTTCAAGCCGGAAATGGTTGGCAGAATAGTGGGGCTCCTAGTCCGATTACCCCTCGTGCTCTGCCGTATGATCAGATCGATACAATTAATCTGAATGGTCCATTTGGACTCTCTGAGCAATCTCCGCCTCCCAAGGATGAAGTAGAAGACTGGGTTGCCAATGCTCCTGCTGATCGTTATGTCGATGTACGTGATCTAGATGCTGCTGATGATGGAGAAATTATTGGTGGCCCTGGAATGAGCGCCGTTTATCCAGAGGGTAGGCCAATGTACGCAAGTTATAATGGTAATTTTGAAAACGACTTAGATGAAAAGCTTTATCGTGTTGCCGAAAATATTCACAATATTCAGGTAGCTATTTCTAATGGTGATGACTTTAGTTTCACTAAGGTACAACAGGCTGCTAATGAAGCCAGTGACCATGTAAAAAGTGCATCAACTGACACAAACCTACATTGGGTCGTTGCCAGTGTTGGTTCGATTCTAAACGATATCGAAGATAATCTTGTCGCAACTAATGATTACCGACAAGCCTCTAAGGATCTCGGTGAGCTTAAGACTCTTGTAGAAGACACTTACAAGTTTGCTTCAGATTCAGATGATGACGACGACAAAGATGACGATGATGGTACTAAGAATTTTGAGAAGGGTAAGAAGAAGAGTAAGAAGAAGAGTAAGAAGCATGCTAAGAAAGTAGGGGCCGTGGAATCCTTCCTAAACCGTGTTGCTACTAATGGTAACCAGGAAACACTTCAAGTTACTGATGTCCGCAACCTGGATGACTCGGGCAGTAACTTTACTTATGAAACAACAGTTACTCCTGACCACATAACAAATGTGCTAGAGCCTCAGGAAGTTAACGGTGCAGACGCTGGTTATGTAGGTTACTACAATGATGGCTCAGAGTCAGGCATTGTCCCTCAGCAGGATGAAAATCCAACGCCATGGCCTTATGATGCCACTAATCCTGCATTAGTTCCATATACCTCTGGTGTAGAGCCATACTCTCCAGTACAAGCTTCACGAGCTAAGATTTTTACAGCTCTCAATCTTTATGACAAGCTTGAAAAACTTGGTATGGTTAACCCTGAAGAGAAGTTTGTACATATTGCTAAGTTCGAACAAATGTCAAATGCTGAGCTAAAGGGATTTAGCGAATCAATTGACATGTTTGAGAAATCCGGGGCTAGTCAACCTCGGAGCCAAAGGGTAGCTTCCACAAATAGTGGTCGCCTACCGGATATGGGTCGGTTGACTACGGCCAGCATCAGCCGGGAAAGTATCCTGGCTGATGATTATCTTATAGGTATCAAGTAAGGAGATACAATAGATGCTACAGCTTACAAGCTTAGCCAACGTCGGTGTCCACCGTACCTGCATCCCGCTACAGAGTAAGTATGAGGCCACTCCCGTTGCTACATTCCTCGATCCGTCTGAAACGGGGAACATTTACTCTGGTATGGTTCTGTACCGTACCGGTGGAGACACAGTTGCGCTATTCGACGGCAACACGGCAGTCTCGGGGAGTAGCCCTAAGCCATTTGGCCTAGCAGCTCTTGACCGTAATGCCAACATTGATGATGTTACACAAACTGGTGTAAACGTCTTTACCGTGTGGATCGGTGGGGACAACGCTTACTTCCAGATTGCAGCCCCTGCATTTGATGCTACTCAGAGTTATAGTGTATCGACTAATGGTACTCCTACGTACCTGTACGCCGGTACTGGTGCTCAGAAGGCTGTTCTTACATCCGCTGCCCCTAATGCTTATGCTACCCCAGTTGCTGAACTGGTTGACGTTCTTGGTCCTACCCAGATCGTTGTCCGCTTAGTACCTCGTGGCACTCTATAATTTAAATTTTGGTTATAGAGATAACTACTAGAGAATAAAGGAAAAGAATAATGCCATTCACTAAATCAGGTGCCAGAACTGCGGTAAGCTCTGATGATTATGTTGCCAAGATTCTTGATGCTCAAGAGCGCCTAGAAGAGACAACTGGCCGGAAGACTGCTTCCAAGGAAGCTAAGGAAGCACGCCTTAGTCAAATCCTAGCTGACCGCTCAAACTACATGGTCCGTCTCGGCCAGGGTATGATTGGTCCTATCCAGCTAAAGCTTCGTTACCAAGGTCTAACCCGTAACGTTCTTCTGGAAGACCCCCTTACCCCTGGTGTGCCGGTCATGTACGATATTCTTGACGAATATGGTCAGGCTTACATCCTTAGTGGTTCTGAGGGCGAAGTAAAGGTAACACGGTTCGAAGGTAAGAAGGTTCCCCTTCGCCTCTACCGTATTGCCACCTTCCCAGAAATCAAGAAGGAAGACCTCTGGACCCTACGTGTCAACATTGTTGAGTACGCGCAGGACATGTCCAAGCAGGCCATCATGATCCAGGAAGACGCCCGTACTATTACGGTTCTTCAGGCCGCTATCAATAACTATGCTATTGATCCCAACCACACTGTTTCACCGAACCACATTGTTAATGAACTCTCGGGCTATGTAACCCCTGACTCATTGTTCGACCTTGTGGCTCTGGTTGAAGTCCACCAGTTGGAAGCTTCTAGACTTCTCTTTAATCCAATTGACTATCGAGACCTCTACAAGTGGGACATTAACCAGACTGGTTGGGCCTTCAAGGACCGCGTAGTTGCTGGCGAGCGTATTGTCCAGTTCGGTGGATTCCAGGTACAGCGTTCAATCGTTGTTCCCCAGGGTACCATCTACCTAACTCCAAGTCCTGAGTTCCTAGGTGTAATGCCTGTCATGTATTCACTAGACGTGGAAGAGAACCACACCCCAGAGAAGTTCCTAAAAGGCTGGGTTATGGATGAATATATTTCACAGGCGGTACTTAACCCACGTGGATTAGCTCAGATACAAAAGAGTTAGTAAAAGCCTGTTTATCAGGCAAAATAAGAATTATCCCCTCCTTCGGGAGGGGATTTTCTTATGCCTAAAATTGATTTCTAATAAATTTTCTAAGCAAAAATTTTTCAAGGGTTGGTCATCTTTGCTCAAAAAATTCTTCAATATCATTGAAGAATTTTAGTAGTATGCTATACTAGATGATATAGTGTATATACCGTCTATTCAAGGACAGACTAACATGCCAACTGAAAAATTGATAAAACCCTCTCGACAAACTATTTTAGATGCCTGGGAGCAAAGCAAACAAAAAAGTTACGTTGGCAACCCAAATTGGCATGAAGGTAGAGGCGGAAAATTAATAACAAAAGGTTCGACTTTGCGTACTGCAAGTATTCTAGGAGTGTCTGGTACTACAGCTAGAAAATGGCTTATCCAAGAAGGTGTATTAGGGGTTACACCTTCATATCGTAAGGATATTAATAAGTTACTAGATTTATACACCCAGCAGAATAAGACTATTCGTGAATGCGCTAGGATAATGAATATGTCAGAAAGTCAGGTTTCTAGGTGGCTTAAAAAAGCTGGAGTTGATATTATAAAATCACAATACAGGAGAAATGATTTAGATAATCAATTAATTAATAAAAAAATTAGTAATACTAAATCCGCTCCAGAGTTTCAGGAAATGCTAATTAAGCAGAATATCGAAAAATTTGGTAGATCTCATCCACAACAAATTCACCTATCAGATGAAATTTATAATCTCTTAAATTCACGTGAACTATTACTAAATTTTATAAATACAACTCATATTAGAACAATATTAGGATTAGCTAAGTCAATTGGTGTTAGCGAAAATACCATTAAGCGATCTTTGACCAAATTTGATCTAATGGATAGAATAGATGTATTTACATCTTACGGTGAAAGTGAGTTACAACAAATATTGGAATCGTGGAATATTAAAGCAGGAAAAGCTAAAAAGATTTTAGATAATTATGAAATTGATCTTCTGATCAAAGATAAAAAAATTGGGTTAGAATTTAATGGTGATTATTGGCATTCTGAAAATTTTAAGAAAAATCGATATCACTACAATAAATCAATTTTAGCGGAATCGAAGGGTATATTTTTATATCATATATTTGAATACGAATGGAATGATCCACGAAAAAGAACTGCAATTATTGGTCAATTAAAGAACCTATTAGTTGGAGCTACAAGGGTTCTTGATGCACGTCAGTGTGAATTAAAATTAGTCGATGATATCGATAAGAAAATTTTCTTAGAGGACAATCATGTACAAGGAGACGACAGATCAGCACATAGATATGGTCTATTTTATAAAGGCGAATTAGTACAAATTATGACATTTGGTAAACCTCGTTATGATAATACTAAGGAATATGAAATACATAGAATGTGTACCAAAATTGACGTACAAGTTAGAGGGGGCTTTTCTAGATTGTTTAAACATTTTGTAGATGATTTTCAGCCGGAAACAATAATCAGTTATTCAGATATAGCCAAAACCAAGGGAGATATTTATACGACCTTAGGATTTACATTGTCGCATGTTTCAGAACCTGGTTATGTATGGACTAATGGGAAAAATATCTTGAGCCGATATAAAACTCGAATAAAAAATGAAGTCAACGCGATGAAAGATAAAGGTTATTATCGTATTTATGATTGCGGTAATAAAGTCTACATTTGGGAAAATCCCAATAAAACAAAAATTAAGAGCTAGTATGAAAAATAATTTAGAACAACTTATAGAACATGGAATTATTAAGATCCCTATTGATTGTATATTTTTGCTTCGGGACAGGAACTTTGTACCCCAATGAACTCTTCGTTCATCACTTACACATAACAGGAGATTATCCTCCTCTTTGGGCATAAAAGTTCAAGGGGGAGGATTTCTTCTATTAGGGTTGTATTATCCACCCCTCTGTGGTACTATGGATGCATGAAGATTAAATTTACATCAATGTTGGAAACGAGATTCGCTGCTGCCTGCGATAAGTTTGGCATTCCTTGGCGAAGATATGATGGTCCTGATATTATAACCCCATTAGGGAATCACCGACCTAATTTTATCATTAACCTCATTGAGGGACGTGAAGATATAATTGAAATTAAGGGTCAATTCGAGTACGAAGATTTAATAAAATCTGAAAAAGCTAAAGAAATTTATGGTAAGAGATATTCCTTATTGTTAGAAAGAGATCTTAAATATTTCGAAGAAAATGGGATAATTATCCGAATTGATCCCAGCGTACCAGATGATTTCGTTGCTAATCTTTTAGAGCAATTTAAGAACTCTAAATAAGAATTATCCCCTCCTTCGGGAGGGGATTTTCTTATTTATAGGCCATATCGCAATAGTTATTGATGAATTGGTCTAAGAGATATGCTACTTCTACAAAAGAAGTAAAACAGCATATTAAAGCTCTAAAAGATCGTGGCTGGGACTACTTAGGTGTAACTGGTTCTGGTCATCATAAAATGCAATGGCCCCATGCTCCACAAAAAGAAGGAGTTTTAAGGTTTAGTGCAACTCCTAGTGATCCTCAATGGTTACCAAATTCTCAGAAAGATGCTCAAACTATTGAGAAAAAATTTCCTGCTCCAATTCAAACTACTCAAAATACTCCAAGAGCACCTTCTACTTGGGATATCAGACTTCAAATAGACCAAGCAGTAGCGGATGCAGAATCACGTGCTAGGGATGAAGAATCTAATAGGCCTCTTACAGTACAAGAAAAAATGCGTTTAAAAAGACAACTTCTTTATAAAGAAAGAGGTATATAGTAACAATTTTTGTGCTATAATGTATATTATGTCCATAATTCAAAGTACAATTACAACAAATACAACAAATACGAATGGATTACCCCATAATTATGGGTATTACGATGTTCAGTCACCTCCCATTGAAAATGATTGTGATCATACATTCCCACTCTGGATGGTAATTCCTCCTCAAGGATGTACGGTAAATTGTCCAATTTGTGGTAAACCTAGGTTTATTCAATCTACTCAAATTACTTGTTAGTACAAAAGTCTATAAATCGCAATAGCTATTGATAGAACCCTAGACCCCCTTGAGGATATTTTTATCTTAGGGATAGGTTCAAGGTTCTTTCCTTGACCATTATTAATAAGTAATTAATAATGCGAGAAAGAAAGAAGAAACAAAATGGCTGTTGTTAGTCGTGTTGGCGATGATGGTAAGTCTAGACCAGTTCCCCTTAAGGAAGAAGAAGAAGGCGAACTAGTAGAGCATAAGGCATCTCGAAAAGATTTATCTTATAAGAATGCTCCATTGGCTGCTGGTATTAGACGGCTGAAGGATTCTCAGGTTACTAATTGGATTGAGAATCTATCTAATAATGTTTCTAATTGGTCTGACGGTAAAGACCTTAAGTTCCGTTTGGAGCCTAATGGGTTTTTCGGATCAGTTATTAATATTCCCGATGACATTAAGAATAATTCTTTTGTGCAGCGTGCATCTCTTCGAGGTATGATTAAGTTTCTTACCGAGGAAGAAGCGATGGAACGAGCAGAGGAATTAATTGATGCACCTGATACTGCTGACGAATCAGTAAAAGAGATGTTAAAGGCCCTTGATGCAGGAGCAGCTCGGAACCTTACTACCAATTTTAAAGAGGGAGTACCCGAGGATGCTGAGCAGGTTGGTCGTCCAATGCGGGCTGAAGAGATTTGGTCTAATGCACAGAATCCTGCATTACGGGTAGGATTGGGTAAGCAGATTCCTATTGAATTAAATCCAGAAACTCTCTAACTTTAGTTATGCAACAACTTGTTGCATAAATTCCCTTTATTAGGAACTAGACTGGTATCTCCTACACTTATAAAATCAATTAAAATTCGGATTTATTTTTTAGGAGATATCAGCCTAGTAATTGAGATAACCAATTATCTAAAGGATTAATTATGGCCAATGTTCCTAGTGGGGAACTTTCCCTCGACACAACTACTAACTGGTTTAACCCTTTTGTTTTTGGCACGGCCAACTACACTATTAGCGGGACTCCCAACGGGAACGTTCCGGTCTATAACCTATCTTCTACTGGGTATGGTTCACGAAGCCATGAGGGAGAAGTCTTCCAAACAGACCAGTACAATAGCAAGCGTGAGGGCTTTGGCGCTTAAGTTCTCTATTAATATAGAAAATATCGCTGGTAAAAAGACTATAAAGGAAATTAAATATGGCAAGCTTTCCAACTCCTAATGTTGCAGTAGAGCAGCAAACTAAGCAAACTATTGTACAAAATCAGCGTAGTGGGCTGAATGCATATGCTGGTAACCCAATTGATGTAATCAATGCTGCTGCCACAACTAACGGTTTGTGGACACTCACCGTAAGTGATACAGCGACCGCATTTACAATTAGTGGTTCTGCTGGGGTTTCTGCTTCTCTAAATGGAGCTTCCACTGTTGCAGCTGCCCTGTCTGGCGTAGCAACAGCCATTGGTTCAAGTGTTTACTACACTAGCCCAATGCCCGGGGCTAATAGCGATCAACTCTTTGGTCGTAAGGTAGTAATCGAGATCCCGGCTGGTGCTTCACTAGGCGTAGCGGTAGCTTCTGGTGTTACTGCTACAGCAACATTAACCAATGTCAACATTTCATCTGCTAACGAGAATGTGGCCTTCCCTTCCTACACTAATGCTCCTTATGCTACACCAACTTGGGTTGACCAATTCATCGTACACGCCTATCCGCTTGGAGGGATGGGCAACACCACACCCGATACAACCCGGACTGTAGAAGTACAGGCCAAGCAAATTCAAACTGGCGAAGGTCCTTCTGGTGGTAATGAAACTCAGCAATGGAACGAGTACTTCGCCAACTACGTGATTAACTTAGATCAGACCGACCAGAAAAACACTCGCACTAAGATGCAGTGCTAACTCTAAATTATTAGTTTTAAATTAACAAAAGCAATAAAAAATTATTTGAATAAGAACGGGGATTACTAGTGGTAGAAGGTACTGCTACTAGTAGTCTCCGTTCTTTGATCGTATCGGGATTAGTTAATCAACCACTATATAGTGGACCTCAATTTTTATGTATTGGTAATGATGGTGGTACTAACGCGGTTAGTGCTACTGATCAGGCATTATTTACAGAAGTTGGAACTAGAATTAGTGGTACAATTACTCAAGTAACTACTACTACTAGCGGCGATACTTTTCAATGGACAGGGAATATTGTAGTATCAGGGTTTAGCACAATTACTAACTTAGGACTTAATAATTCTCTGAATTCTCCAATTCAAGATACCCTAGCGCAACAGGTATCTTCTCCAACCCAAAATTATATTGTACCTCTTAATTTTAATCTCTGGCCAATAAATTATCCATATAATATTCAAGTAAATACTGAAGTTATGACGGTTTCTGGAACAAATGGTAGTAATTTACTATATGTTAATCGAGGGGTGAATGGGTCAACTCCATTAGAGTTAATTGCTGTTGGTACAACCATTACTCAGGTAGAAGGAACTTTATTCCAACATATTGGGTTTGGGATGCCAATCTTCAATGCTGGGGATATTATTCAACTTACCATTCAAGAAATACTTGAATAGTTATTAACCACCCTCTGAAATAACACTAGTTATTGAAGAAAGACCAAAGGGATTAAAATGGCTTCTAGTTCTCTCTATGTATTTCCCCAGGAAGGGCTAAATACCCTACTAAATATAGCCCCCCGGGGGATTATTACCGTCAACTCTGGTACTGAATATTATGTGGGATTGTTTACAACTCCTTGGTCCACCGTTGAAGGATATGGTTATACCAATACTAATATTACCCTTAATTCAGGTACTTATCCCGTAGCTGAAGTCTCTGGTACTGGAGCAGGCGGATATGGTCGTCAAACAGTATCTGGTCTTGGATGGGGTGTTCCTACACTTGGAACTGCGGTTATTGGCACTAATGTAATCAGTGTACAACAGAGTACATATGGAGTTGGTCAGACATTTACTTGCACCTCTGGTCAATGGACCGGTGTGTACGGGATGTTCTTAGCTACATGGGGAACTCTATACGGTGCTTCCAATCCGGCATCAGCTCTACCACCCGCATTACCAAATGTTGTTCTATGGTATGCCCCGTTTGCCGATCAGAATCCTGTTGTTTTAAGTTCGGGGGACTCACTTGTAATTTCTCCCACCTGGCAAAATGCTCCATACCCGATGTAAACAAGAATCAATTGTTTTCATTAATTCTCAAAAAAAAACAAACAAAATAGAACATGTCTAGGGTTCCCTATTCTTCTAATGATTATATCGGGAGCGCTAATGCAGCGGTGCTATCGGGGAGTATAACCAGCACTAGCTCCGTTATAAGTATAAGTGGGACAACAGCTAGTTGGGATTCTTTAGGATCTACCGGTGGTTTTGTAGTAGCAATTAACTACGGAACAGCCATAGAAGAAAAAGTATATATCCCCAGTGGTTCATACGCTTGGGGATCACCAGTTGTTACTATTAGTGGCGTTCAACGGGGATATGATAATACCACTGCAGCAGGCCAATCTGATGGGTTTAGTGTTGTTCATGTACTAACTGCTACCGACCTACAAGAAGCCAATAAAGTAGTAGCTGGTTTATTGGGTAATGGGAGCCCATTAACTGTTAATCCATTGACAGTAAGTGGCTCATTAACAGTTAGTGGTGCTGTCTCATTAAATACTCCTTTGGGAATAACAGATGGTGGGACTGGAGCTTCCAGTGCTGCAAGTGCTCTAAGTAATTTAGGAGCTTTGCCATTATCTGGTGGCACTATGACCGGCGCACTAACGCTGGCCTCAGACCCATCTACCGCACTGGAAGCAGCGACGAAAGAGTACGCCGATACAAAATTACCATTAGCCGGTGGAACAATGACTGGGGCATTAACTCTAGCGTCTGCACCTTCTTCTTCTCTCCAAGCCGCTACCAAGTCCTATGTTGATGCCACTGCTCAAGGTCTTTCCATAAAACAATCGTGTCAGGAGGCAACTACTGCTGCGCTGCCAGCCAACACGTATGCAGCCGGGGTGATCACTATTACCTCGACAGGCATACTAACCGTGGACGGTGTAACGGTAGCTCTAAATGATCGCGTATTAGTAAAGAATGAAGCAGCCGCAGCCAATAATGGTATATATTTGTGTACAACCGCCGGAGCAACCGGAGTATCAGCAGTTCTAACCCGAGCGACCGACTCCAATACCTCGGCGGATATAGTAGGGGCGTTTACCTTTATTGAGAATGGAACCGTTAATGCGAGTTCTGGATGGGTAAACACCAACACTGGAACAATTACCATCGGCACCACATCTATTACTTATACCCAATTTTCTGGTGCCGGAGAAATAACGGCAGGAACAGGACTTACCAAGTCGGGAAATACCCTAGCCATTGGTTCAGTTATTACTGCTGGTTCGGTCGGCTCTTCTTCGAGTATCCCTGTTCTTAATTATAATGCTGAAGGACAAATAACCGGAGTTTCTAGTGCGAATCCTAATGATACTAGCAAAATGGCTATATCAACATACGACCCAGCAGCAATTGATCAACAGGTTCTTGGTATATCTGCTACACAAACAATCACCAATAAGCGTATTACCAAGCGAATCATTGCATATTCGGCAAATGCAACTACTTACTCAATCAATACCGACTCCTACGATGTTGCCCACATAACAGCTCAGACAGCGACAATTACGAGTATTGCTACTACCGGTACCCCAGTAGATGGTGACACACTACGGATCTCCATTACTGGGACTGCTGCCGTCCCCTTTACATTATCCTCTACAAACTTCGAGTCATCTACTGTTAGTCTTTCTACGACAACTGCGGGAACTGCTCGGCTTGATATGGGATTCTTCTGGAATTCTGAAACAAGTAAATGGCGTCAGGTGGCGGTGGCTTAGATGACCACGTACGTCGTCGCGGGCGCGTCGGGCGCTTCGGCGTGTCTGGACGGGTCGAGCGGCGCAGTCCTGGGGACAACGACATACCAGATCATCGCGGCTGATCCGAACGGGAAGTACGCGCTCGCGTGGTCAACGACGGACTACTACCTGCGGCTCCTGTCGCTCCCGACCCTTGCGGTGTTGGCGACCGGGACCGTGGCGTCCTCAGACGGGTGGCAGGGCGTCTTCACCCCGAATGGCGAGTACGTCGTCGCCCATGACCAATACAACAACACGGTCTACTGCTTCGACACGGCCACCTTCACTCAGCAGGGCTCGTCGTCGGGGGTGAGCGCTCCTACGGGGGGGACGCTGGGCCAGGGCATGGCACCCGATGGTTCGATGATCCTTGTCGAGAACGCCTCAGCCTCGCTTACGGCCCTGCCGATACCTTCGCTGGGGGCGACCATTGGCGTCACGGGGACCGTGGCGTTGGGCATTGCTCCGACTGGCTTTATAACGGCCACAAGCGGGGTACTGAAGGGCGCGCAGCCATTCTCCATCAGCGGTAACACGGTCGCTTTGTCGTCTGACTACTTCGGGACGGCCAACAGCATGCACGTCGGCTACACGGCCATCTGGGCTGATGCGACAACCGGGAGAGCCTACGGCGACGGCTTTGGCACCAGGACTAAGGGCTCCACCACTTACAACTATCAGGGCTACGTCTACGGCCCCTACCCGCCAACCAGCGCGGGCGAGAATCCCTCAGCAATCCTGACCTTTAACAACAGCACGACCACCGAGGACAACATCGCGTCGGTGGTGGACTCCGTGAACCACGGGATCGTGACGACTGACCAGACGAAGGGGATAGTGGCGAGGTTCAACGCCGCGACGGCGACGGTGACCCAGGTGACGTTAGCGAACTCCAACATCATCGCTATCGATCCGACCTGCACAACGATCTACGTGGGCAACGGCACGGCGCTCTACTCAGGCCCAGCCTCCTTGTCCTCGACGCCCACATCGCTCGCCACGTTGTCGTTCTCGCCATTGGCCCTATTCGTCACGGCGGTCCCGGTGTCGTTGGTTAACTCAAACTTTTTCGCTTTTATGTAAGGATTTAAAAGGATAACTAATGAACACACTCTATTGTGCCCCTGGCACAACTATTGACGCAGATATAACTACTGCAGTGATAGACAGAGCTGTCTACTTTAATGCTGAGTTAATCAAAGGTGACCCAACTGGGTTAACTACTGTTCCCTTTTCGGTTATCGTTACAAGCACGGCTGTAGCGGATGCCGTATTTCCAGATAACACTGGCCACGCAACTCTCGCAGAAGTTCAGGCTGCTCAGATAAATGCAACAAATGCGGAAACGACAAAGGCTACCAACATCGCTAATGCAAAATCATCTTCAAACACTTGAGATATTTATGACTATAATATTTAATATTTCTATAATGGAAGCAGATTGTTACTAATTGCGTAAAATTACGCTAGAAGATGAAGGAAACAACAGGGAGAATATAAAATGGCACGTTATCCAAAGGCACAATGGGTTGGAGCAAGTCCGCAAGACTTTAGTACAAATAAGATCCAACATAAATTTATCATTATTCACGTTGAAGAAGGCACCGAGACGGGGACTGACGCCTGGTTCCATAACCCTGCTGCTCAAGTTTCGGCTCATTTTGGAGTAGCTAAAACCGGACATGTTCAACAGTTTGTTGATACCGACGATACAGCATGGGCAGAAGGCCAATGGAACTTTCTTGGAATTTCTGTAGAGCATGAAGGAATGTCTGGACAACATCTTACTCCACAACAGGTACAGGCTGACAAAGAACTGTTCCAGTGGATTCATATGGTATATAAGACTAGATTAGCCTTGACCTTTGACCCGCATGATCCTGCCGGTGGAGTAATTCCTCACGGTAAGTTACCAGAAGGTGCTCTTAGCCATCCAGAATGTCCCGGTCAACCAATTATTAATGATGTACATAAGTTGCTGAACGAAATGTCGGGTCATCTTCTATCTGCTGATGAAAACTCTAAAGATATAGATTAAGAAAATTGTGTTCTCCCTTCTAGAATAACTAGAATAAGAAGGGAGAACTTACAACTATCTGCGTAAATAGATGCAAATTTCTCAGTCCCTATTCGGTGGGGAACAACTGTTCCCTCCCCCTTCTAAGTTTTCTAGATCACCTATTGTATCATTAGTTAATACTTTTCATAATAACAAACTTAAAAGAGTTCTGCTAAAGGCACTCCAGGTAAATTCTTCAATTAAATTCTACGGGCGAATTATATTTAATAAGATATTAAGCATTTTATATACTAATTTAATTCGACAGAGTAAAGATAAAAGATCAGTACTACGGACAACACTGATTTCACCTATTAAATTTTTTAAGCAAAAGCGATCTACATTATCTACCCTCCAAACCGCAGCCATAGGGAAATTTGAAGGGAAAATTTCTATATTAAAATTTATTAGTATTTTACAAACTACATTAATTAATCAATTTAAACAGAAGAGTACTTCTACTCGTGTACTTGGATCGCCCACTATCATTCAGAATAAAGTAAAAATCACACAGTTAAAAATATTAGAAATATCCAATATTGTTCAAAATAAATTAAAATCAAGTTATATTAAAATAGTGAGTTTACCCAGTATTAAGCGAACTTTAATAAAGAATACTCTTATTAAAGTTTTAGGAATATCTATTCCTCAAATTTTTAAGAGTAAAAATTCCACTATTAGATCTACTCAACTTAATAGGATCCAATCATTTAAAGTTAAGTCATCTAACCTAAGAGTTACTAACATACTATCGATTCTAAACCGTAAATCAAAGAGAGCATCAATATTGTTGCCTCAGATTAATTCATTACGAGTTGCTAAGTTTACTAAGAAGTTTATTAGAGTTGATACTATTAGTTCAATTTTTACTTTACGGAACCAACATATTAAGAAAACACCGACAGCAGCTCAAGTTGTTTCAGCCACCATTATTAAAGCGCCTTTTAAAGGAATTACTTCGGGGATCACCTATACTATAGGTAATTCTAGAAGGGTAACGTATGTACGTATAGCTAAAGCTGTATCTATAAGAATTCTTAATAATATTAAATCTGTTCATAAACAAGGCATTGTTAATAATATAAACCTACAAAGTCTCTCTAACCATAAAATTTGGCGTTTTGTTCTCAAATTTATTACTAAGATTACATCTTTAAACAGTCAATTTGTTATTAAAACGAACTACGGTATAGCTTCACCAGATATCAAAGACCCCAATATGATAGACAATTCAGTCCCAATTGCGGAGGGTTTGGTTGGTGGCGAAGCGGATGATGATAGTTTTATCCCATAAAACTCACATTAGATAATGAGTGAAGGGCACAAAATGCCATTAAATGTCCAATGTTCCATAGATCAATTAAACGGTGGTGAACTGGCTCTTAAAAAGGCTGAAACTCTTAGAGGTCGTCCATACGTGTACGGAGGGTGGCCTGCTAATGGAGGAGGTACCGATTGCTCGGGAGTTGCTGAATGGTCTTATGAACAAATAGGAGTAACATTAGCTAGGACAACTTATGTACAATACTCCGAATTCTCAGTTAAGAAAGGGACAGTAGAAAAACCAGGGGATCTTCTTTTTATTACTGGATCAGACCCTATCGGTTCTTTGCCGGGCCACGTTATGATGTTTGTAAAGCCTGGTCAAGTATTTCAAGCCCCTTTTACTGGAGAAACAATTAATTTCTATAACTATGATACTTCTGTCTATGCATTTTTGACCAGACCAGCTCTGGCTCTTCCTAAGCATGTTCTGCCCCCTTCTCCAGAAGTCTTAAAAAGGAATAAGCTAATTACAGTAAATGCTGAAATGGCAACGTTGGCTAAGCATAACGGATGGGCAGTAAGAAACTGGGATGGAAAGAATTTTCCTCTAGACGGGACATATTTCCCACAGAGTGGCAATAAGTCTCCAGCTACTGCAGTTCTATACGTCAGTCAAGATTATAAAACTCTCAACAAGTAAGAAGATATAGAATATGGCTAATAGACTCCGTGGGGACTTTATAAATGGGATTGCTGTTAGTATTACCGCAGGTAATCCTGCAACATTAGTACTATCCAGCGGTTTAGGACTAAGCATACCCAGTGGTTCATATTTACCTATAGTACTAAACCCACCTCCTTATGTTCAGGTATCTGGTAGCAATTACCTATCAGAAATAGTTTGGACTAGTGGCATATATGCAATGGGAGCCACTTCATTCACCGTATTAAGAGGTCAAGAGAATACAGTTTCTATTGGGGCTCAAGCAAATATCCCATATGCAGCTGGTCCAACAACTCAAGACTTTGGAATAATTAATTGGCAAAACAATGGAGATTTCCCGGTACCATCAGTTCCTGGAGAATTTCTTGTTTCAACTTCTGGTGGGGCATCAATCCCTTCTTGGACGTTTGGTTATCTCGTCCCTAGTGGAGGGATGAATGGTCAATTAGTCAGTATATCTGGAGGAGTACCAGTACCTACTAGTATTATTTCCTCAGGGGTATCCCTCGAAGGTCTTACTGTATCTGGATATCAAGTTTATGGTTATCTACCAAATTCTACAATTAGTGGTTCACAAATTGTTGGAAATGTAACTAATGTATCCGGATACTATCCATTTATTAATATTTCTGGATATCAAGTTTATGGTTATCTACCAAATTCTACAATTAGTGGTTCACAAGTAGTTGGTGAAGTTAACGCTGCACAAGTTTCTGGTACGCTAGTAAATATTACCAGTGTTTCTGGTGCTTATATTTATGGTACGATGGTATCAGGTACAGTTAACGATTCTGTAATTACCAACTCTACGGTTAGTGGTAATTTCCTTGTTAATAATACAATTATTAATACTACATTCAGTGGAAGTATTTTAAATAATGCGGTTATTACTTCTCCGATAGAAAATGTTAATATTGTTAATCAAGGACTTAGTGGTACAATAACAGTTTATAACAATCTTACTTCAATTAATTATTATACTGTAGCATCTAGTGGTAACTTTGTTGTTAACGCGACTTATAATGGTGGTACAATTAGCGGAAGTCTAGCAGCTGGGCAGAGTCTATCCTTTGTGTTGTTAAATACTAATGGACCAACTGCCTATGTATTATCGGGATTTATGATCGATGGTACTCCTCAGGCAATGCATTGGATGGGTGGAACTGCGCCGACTCAGGGTAATCCTAGCGCTACTGATTATTACTCATTTTCGATTATTAAAACCAATAATAGTCCAACCTACTGGGTCTCTGTCGGCTTAACGAAGTTTATATAACTTATGCCTACTTTGAGTTCTTTCGAAGTAGAGAGTGGTAAGGTTTGGGGATATTACTCAAGCTCTACTCGTTATATTCTTGATACTTTTGAAAGACCCGCGACCAGTGGTACATTAGGTATTAGTACTAATGGTGAACCTTGGACCACACTATATGGTGGTTGGTACGTAAATAGTGGCTACCAAGCCGAGGTAGATACTGGTGTTAGCAGCCCTCCTTATCCTCTTGCTACGTATGATCTAGTTGATAAAAATCAGTTAGGATACGTAAATCTTCCTCCTGGCAGCATTGGGATGGGCATTGCTTTTAATGTCCAAGATGTTAATAATTGGTACGCAATTGTTAGCAATGAAACTCAACACGCTTACAGTTGCAATTGTAGTACATGTTATAATTGTAATACTTGTTCATATGACTGTGTATCATACACTACCAATTGCAGCGAATGTGGAGCAACCTGTACTGACTACTGCGGAGGTTCAACCTGCTGTCATGCAACTTGCAATAGTTGTACAAAATGTACTACAGGAGCTAACTGTGCAGCTTGTGGTACTGGTAGTTCGTATTCATGCGATTGTCAAACATGCTATGATTACTACTATTATTTAGTAATATTACAGAGTATTAGTGGAACAGTAACTACTTTAAATAATATAACACTTAGTAACGAAGCAGGAGCATATACTGTAGAAATTAATAACGGCCAAGTAAGTTACTATGCGTATAGTAATACTATTTCTGGAATAATTTCTGAACCATATGGGTTAGGAACAGTTCTTTATAGCGGATCTTTGGCAATTTCAGGTACCTTGGGTACCCAAATTGGTATGATCAAATACCCAGCAACTTATGGACAAGGTGTTACAATATCCGACTTTTTTGGAACGGGTCTATAGTGTATAATATAGCTGTACTCTATATTAGGATAAATCTTAATTAGAGTAAATATTATAATTTAATAAAGGAAAATACAAAACATGTCTGAACATGATGAACACCCTTATACAATAGCTTTTATTATCGATGGCGAAGTTGTTGATATTTTAAAAAGTCATGAACGTTTAGGGGTTATATTGCTAAGTAATCCGACAATAGTGAATATCACCAATCAATCAGATGTTGGTATCGGTGATATATATGATGCAGCTACTGGAACATTTAAGGATCCGCTAGATGACTAATGGCCAGGAAACACCGAAGGTAGCTCGTCCTTGGGATTTTTTTAAGAAAGGTATAGGACGTACTCCTTTAGAGATAGCTAAAGAGCGTTATGCAATTTGCAAAAGCTGTCCCCAGTTTATTCCTGTGACTACACAATGCAAGGAATGTGGTTGCATTATGAAGGCAAAAGTAAAATTACCTCACGCATCATGTCCATTGGATAAATGGGATGCTATGCCTACTGACAATGAACTTAATGAAGAAATCGAAGAAGATAGTGCCAAATAGAATTAATTTCTAACCTTTAACTAAGAATGGCTTAAATCAGATGGCTCGCCTCAGACCAGTCCCTTTGTATGCAGACCAATATCCTATTGGGGTAGCTATCTTCAATAATGGTGTATTAACTGATCCTGACAACCAGATAGTTCATCTAGAAGTGGTACAACAAAGCAGTAATACTATAATTGTCCCCAGTGGGAGTCTAGCTACTTATCAAAGTACTGGACTCTATCAATACTTGCTCAGTAATCCTCAAACAACCGTTCCAGGGATTAATCAAATAACTTGGAGCTGGACGGCATCCGGTATTCCAGTAACATTTGTTGACTATTATTATCAAGCCAATGATACAATGTACTATTATAGTGCATTAACGGAAGACCAAAGGAACATAGTAGTTCAGATCGGCCATCGAGTAGATAAATCTTTTGATAGTTCGTATGGAGGACCTTATTTGCAAGATCTTCCCCAATCTGGGATGAACCTATACGAAGATATAGCAATGGTTTGGACTAATGAAACCATGGATTATATCAACTATGAATTTCAGCCAATTTTCAATCCCCCGTGGGGCGTTGGTGTAAATGCAATAGCACAAATCCCTCAGCAATATCAAGGAATGGTTAACTCACAAATATATGCTAACTTTCTTAAGCATATTGCAAGAAACTATATTGAACAGCCAATGCCCGAAAATATGACAGCGGTATGGAATAATCGTAGAGATTATTATCAACGTTGGTGGCAGTTATATTTGTTCGATAAAGAAATAGCGGACAAACAATTAAGACAGGTAAAACGTTGGTACCTTGTTGGTTCCAAGAGAGCACTACTAGTCGCTGGTGGGCTCATCCCGCGCAGTTTTATAAACCCAGCAAACCCTCATGCCGCATACAGCGCGGCAAACTTAGGTGGATTTTAGTTAAAATGAAGAACAAAACATTTATTTGCAAAAGATGCAACCAAATAAAAGAAGGTCATTTCAACACTAAATATTGTGATAGTTGCATTAGTACACCTTATAAATGTAATTGTTCTCCAAAGTGTGAAGCGATGATTAGTGCTCATGGGGATAGGAGAAGCGGATTTATTTTCCCTGAATATGCTCCCAAGCACTCGGTAAGAACTTTTGTTTGTACGGTGTGTAAAGCACCGCATGAACAAAAAGGATGGGGAGCTCCTAAAGAAGTATGTAACGATTGCCGAAATAAACTTAATCCTTGTAAAGATGGGTGTGGTGGTTTTGTAAAAGCTGGTCATTACAATCGCCAATTTATTTCAGGTCATAATACTTCATTAATACCTTCTGAAATAATGAAGGATAGAGCCCAAAAAAGCGTAGCAACAAGAAGAAAAAATGGCACATTAGCCCCTTCTTTGAATGCTAGAAAGAAAATCTCAAAAACAGTTACTAAATTACATAAAGAAGGCAAGTATAAAGGCACTTATGGTCAAAATCATTCCAAGGGTGAACGTTCACTTAAACCTTATCTTGAGCCATTAGGCTATATTCATTCAGAAGATAAAAATCTACGTATTTCTAATGGCTATAGAACTAGATATCCTGATTACTATAACCCAGAAACCAAGCAGATAGTTGAATACTTTGGGACTTATTGGCATCGTGATCGAATTCTTCCGGTAGGGCAAAAGCATAAAACCCCTCAAGAAGTTATTGATTGGTATTTTAAACAAGGGTGGAATTGTACGGTTGTTTGGGAAGATGAGATTTCAGATTTTATTAATTCTTTAATGGCTAGTAACTTGGGTGGCTTCTAGCATGTTTACTTGTATGGGTAGGCATAAAAAATTAGGTTGGGACCGTCCTGAAATTTTGGAATATGAAATTACAAATTTTAGCAGTTTTGATAATTATTCTCTTGCCTTTACTAGTACTGGGAGCTTCTAAAATGTCAAGATTTGCCTCACAAGAGGATACATCAGCTGGTAAAAAAGATAAGTCACTAAAAGATCCTTCCTTAAATAAGGTTGATGATAAGGTGACAGACAAACCATTAAAACTATTTAGTATGTATAGACGCGGTGACATTTCAGAAGATCATGACGAAAATCAAAGAACCGATCCAGATAAGCCACAATTTGATGGAGTAATATTTCGTAGTGGGAAATGCGTTATTAGTTGGAATACTGAGTCAAAGTCCGTAGCTGTTTTTGACTCATACGATGAAATGATGAAAATCCATGGACATCCCGAGGATAGATACGATTCAGAATTAGTATGGTATAGCATTGAAGAAAAATAATTGAGTGATTTAATACAAAATGGCTAATAATCCAATTTTCTCTCCTCCTACTATAGCTAATGGATATTCTTATCAACCTATTATATCCCCAACGCCTCCAGCTACTTTACCGGAACAGACTGAATCTAATATATATGTCCAGAAATACCGGGAACAAAATACTGAAATAGATCTGCAAAGATTTCATGACGAAACACTCCAAACCTATGGAGAACAATGTTTGCTCCGATTACTATGGAGAGCTGAAGATTTTACTGCTGGTTTAGTAGGACGTTGCACGGTGTGCCAGGATAATACTAGTCCCACTAACCCCAATATAACTGTGCAACAACGTGTTGCACAAACATATGGTCAATCGGGGAACACTTATTGCCCAAATTGTTTTGGGACTTCATTTAACGGAGGTTTTCAAAATATAGTTTATCAGTTATTTATGCTAGCAATAGATACTCCTGATAAGCGTAATAATCAAGTAGTAGGCCAGTTCTGGAATCAGAACCCCCGAGTGCAATTTAGTTGGTTCCCGCAAATACGTCAAGGAGATTTAGTTGCACGAGTTGAGTCATGGAGTGATAATACACCGACTCTTACTTCTCAGCTATTTGTCGTATCGAATGTAGAGCCTGTTACAGTACGTACTGGTCCCGGACCGTCCGCTGAATATCCTTATAGAACTGGTACTCAACCATTTCAGAATACCACAAAAATTGTGGCTCAAATCTGTACTCTAGAGAACCTTCAGCCAGGACATCCCTATTTCTCGGTGCCCCTTTCGTAATTTCGATGTAGTAAATAGATATCTGAATTTGAAGGGAGCAACGACTAAATATGTTTTGGAAATATCGTTATGCCTCTTCAAAGAATGATCCTACAGCATTTGTTGTAAAACAACTATCTAAGGACTACCCTCCAAATACTTTGAACTGGGTAAAAGAGTCTAGATGGACAGGCCCTGAATCAGTTGATATCGAAGATGTTGATTACTCTAATTATAAAAATTGGAGAGCGCACCACCAACAGCGTAAAGTAAAGAAATTTGAGGAAAAAATTTCAAATGGTAAGATGAAGCCGGTTGTCTTAGTCAAGACTCCTAAAAATAAGAAATATATAGTTATTGATGGACACCATAGAGCATTAGCCTATCGTAATTTGGGAAGACCTTTACTTGCTTGGATAGGTCACACTAAATCAGAAAATGGTCCTTGGGATACTTTCCATGCAAAGCAGCGCCATTCAGACAACCCTAATTCCACTAAAGAGACAAATTAAATGGCTGATCCAATCCCTGACGACATAGCTCAAAAGATTGCCCAAAGAGCAGTTACTATAGCTGCAGCTAGAGCACCTAAGAGGAGTGGTAAAGGGGCATCTAATCTTATGCCTTCTTATGGAGCGGGGAATGTGGGAATAACAGTTCCTAAAGAGTATGGTTACATGCTTGCTTTAGATAGAGGTTATAAACCATATGTAATGTATAACTTAGCTGGGAAGACAATCCCAATCAGGAATTCCAATGGGGTTATAAGTTTTAGAACCGCTTCAGGCCCTAGTGCCCCAGGAAGACGGAAAATAATTAATAGGGACCTATCTGGGAATATTATTGCAACCAAGATTATGTGGAAGAATCCTGGAATGGAAGGTCTACATTTCGCTGAATATTCTATTCTACAAGCTGTTATTGAATGGAAAACAGGTCTTACAGGGGATGACATCTTAAATTTGATTTCATCGATGGGACCCGCTGGAGCATCAGTTGTTGATACAATCAACGCAATGCGTAACTTTTTAAGAACATTATAGTACAGATGCTGTTTTATATTAAATTTTTAGAAAGTATTAGGTAACTAAAATTTATCGTACTGCCGTTAAAACGACTTTAATTACTGCTTTAACAGAGTATATTAACACGATGAACCCTGGCTCAGCGTTTCCTCAGGGATATTATCCACAGGATAATACTAACGAATTAACTCCAACAAAATTTAATATAGAATATCCATTAGTTGAATCATCTTGGCCTAGTATTTATGTACATTTCTCTCCAATTACTACCCAATGGACTGGTCTAGATCCTGATTTTTATTACGTAATTAGTGGAACAGATATAGTTTGCGATAGACAAATATATTTCGAGGGATATATAGATTTTCAAATCTTAGCCATGTCTTCAGAAGAAAGAGATAAATTAACTGATAGTATAGATAATTTAATTTTGTTTGATGTCCAATCTCCAGCTAGTACAGCATTTTATAACTCTATTTATAATGATAATTTAGTTGGACTAACCATTCTAGCTTCTAAAACTCGACCACTAGGAGATACAATTGCCCCAGGAACTCCTTTTTCAGCAGAAGCTCTATCTTATGAAGCAACTATTAGAGCTCAATGTATAGGTCAGGCTTACGAAACAAAATATGATTATAGTTTACCCGTTCTTAATAGCATTGTTGTCAGTGGGGTAGCTACATACAATGCCAATTATGCCATGACCCCCTTTGTTTTCACGGTTTCTTAAAGATTATGTATTGTTTTTACTTTTATTTAGTAAACAACAACAACAATCGCACTAGAAACTGAGAAGGTTAAGCCCTTTCAGGAGATTTTATGAGCCAAATTCCAGGGTACCAGAATCCCGGTGTTTATGTACAACAGGCACCTACACCTATTATCACTAACGCCGTACTTAGTTCTGTTCCAAATATTTTGTTCTTAGCATATGCCCCTAATCTACCGACAAATACTCAAACTGATACTTTTCTATTTACTTCTACTTCTGGTATTCAAACGTTCACTTTAAGCCAGAGCGGTACAGTTTCTAACTTTTTGTTAACAAATAGTCTTACCGGTAATCCGTTAATAAGTGGAACTAACTATAGTGGCCCAACTACTGTTAGTGGGGTGACTACATTTACCACAATTAGTGGTTCTTCGTTTTTGTACAATAGCACTTATTTACAGGCTTCCTATACGTACACAACAGTAGCTCCCGGCAATCTATATACCTTTAACGATTACAACAGTGCAGCTAATCTGTTCGGTCAACCCTTTGTTTATAGCGGATCTAATCCAGTAATTAACTCTCCTGCTTCATTAGCTGCTTTCCTTGCGTTCCAAAATGGTGCCCCCCAAGTTAGCCTATATAACATTGTATCGACTAGTGGTTCTCTGGCAGATTTCCTGAGTGCAGTACAATCATTTGTAGGCATAGATAGCTTTGACATAATGGTACCTCTAGTCTACGACAACAGTTATAACACTGGTCCGAGTGGGCCTCTCTTTGATGGAATAACTAACTTCTTGGACGCCCAGGCCAATAATGGTATCTTCCAAAGAGCATTTCTTGGGCTGGACTCAAGTGTTCCCTCAGCAATGACTATCCCAATAAATATAACTACTGACATTAATAGTAGCAGAATTAGCATTGTTAACTTGCCAACTGTTAACTACAACCCAGGGTTTAATAGTGCTACGGGAACTACTACTGGGGTTATTAGCATTAATGGTTACTATGTAGCAGCAGCTTTAGCTGGTGCTTGGGCTTCTCGACCTCCCCAAATTCCATTGACCAATCAAAAGGTAGATGGTTTTGTTGGCATCTCCAATCAGCTTACCTCTTCTCAAGAAACTACACTCCAATCATACGGTGTTCTAGTAGTTGCTCAAAAGAGAGATGGGTCCATGTATGTTCGTCATGGGCTTACTACTAATACTAATAACTGGCTAACTCAAGAAATTTCAATCAGTTCAGTCGGTGATTACGTCGCTAATAACTTTAGGACAAATTTCGTAAATAGTAATCTCATCGGACAAGCCCTTACTACAGGAGTAATAGGGGCAATCAACAGCTTAGCATTAGGACTTCTTAATGAGCTAAAATCAGCTGGTATAATTATGGGTTATACCAATTTGACTATTGTACAGGATGTCAATGATCCAACCAGAGTTCTGATTTCTTTCCTATACTCGCCAACCATTCCTTTGAACTACATCAATATGAATATTGCCATTAATACAGCTAATGGTGCATTTACGGTAACAGCGGCTTAAGGATTCGATAAATGACTACAACTTTAGTTCCTGTTTGCCATAAGTGCGGAAAAGATAACCCTATTGGAGCAAAACGATGCAGAAATCGATCTTGTCAAGCTTGGTTTAAGAGTCCAGAACGTACCGATGAGTGGAAACGAAAAGTTAGTGAATCTAATAAGAAGTATTGGGATGAATTTTATACTACCGAAGAGGGCCAAGAAATGAAGGCCCGAATTTCGGCTACTCTTTCTACTCCCGAAGCCAAAGAACGATCTCGCAAATTATTTATGAAACACTGTATGGATAAAGGTCGTGCTCCTGAAGTTGATAGAAAACGATCAGAAACCATGAAAAGACTCAGGAAAGAAAATCCCAATAAATATTGGGGTGGAGGATATCTAGGTCATAAACCGTATTCTTTTGAGACAACGGGGAAACGACGCTCCTCTAAAGTGGAGCGTTCTCTTAAGCCTTACTTAGAACCTCTAGGATTTATTCATAGTGAAGATAGCCCTGCTCGTGTAGTTCTTAATGGGAAAGTTAAATTTCCTGATTTTTATAATCCTGAAACCCGACAAATAGTAGAGGTTCTAGGAACTTATTGGCATCGTGATCGAATTCTTCCAAAGGGTAAGCAGCATCAAACTCCAAAAGAATTAATTTCGTGGTATAAAGAATCTGATTGGAATTGTATAGTGGTTTGGGAAAATGAATTAGATGCCTTCAAAAACTCATTGAAGGAGATGATTTAAATGACTACAACATCCATTAGAGTTGGCGGGGCGTATACTCGCCTTACTTGGTCTGCTCCTGGTGGATCAAGTGTCAACCTAGCGTGGGTAGATGTTATCCAAGAATCAGCCCCGCAACCAGTTGCTCAGGCTCAACCAATTCAGCCAATCGATAGTGAATATCCCTTGGAAATTGCGTTGCCAGGTGCTCTAGAAGCTGGTTCTCTCACTGTAACCATCCGTGAACAATGGAATACAGAAGTTTGGAATGCTTTCTATTCTACCTATAATGACATTCCTGTAGATTGGGCGTCAAATACTGGAGGGACTAACCGTATTATTTCGGATTTACTAGGTGTTTTCAAAGCGCAGTTAGCGGCTGGGAACGTACGCTTATCTAAGGTTATCTTAGACCCTACAACTCGTAAGGCTATCCGACAGATTCATTATCTTAATCCAACAATTGTTAACGTAGCAATCGATGAAACTGTTAATATTGGTACTATGACTTTCCCAAAGTCAGTACAGTTTATGTACACCCAGCGCTTGGAGACCTACGCAATTGCTCCTCCTGGTGCTCCTGCTTCTATTGCTACCATGGACGACTCGGGAACGCTAATTCCTCCGACCAATAAGCAACCCGGTTCTATAACGTAATAAATTCTTATTAACCAGTTACCTACCAAAGGTACTAATAAAGGAAATACAGATGCCATCCAGATATATTCAAGTTTCTCTCCAGCCAGGAGTTGGTCAAACAATTTTGCCTGACCACCGGAAGCTTCTACCTGGTCAGACTCTTACTGTTGACTACGAAACTTTCAAAAAGATTTCAATACAAGCGCGTCAGAATTTGCTCAGTTTTAATGTCGTTGGCGACAGTGTAACGACTAGTGGTAGTTTTGTCCCAGCACAAACAGGGACTGGTACCAATAACCAACTAGACATCCAAGCGGCTCTATATACCGTAAGCACTACTCCAATTAATTACAACGCTGGAGGTTTTGGTGCCCAGGGCTTTACTGACCCTCTTACTGACACTGGCGTTGGGCTTAATCAGCCTAACTTTGGTGCTGCCACCAATAATGACTTTACTGGTCCTGCTGGTGAACGCTACACTTATGTTTTTAACCCTGGGGTTAATATCTCTGGTACTCAAGTAGTTGTCTGGGCCGACAAGAATAACCGTTTCGTTACTAACCAGCGGCCTACTTATCAGGTAGCTAAGGATGGTCTTGGGACTCAATATGTAGCTACTTTTACAGATTCCACTACAAGTCCATCAACAATTGGTACAGAACAGGGTGCATTTGCTGGTGTTGCTTTAGTAAATATTCCTAGTGGTTATTATGGGTTTATCCAAATTGAAGGATTCTGCCCAGCCGTTACGGTCAGTGGTACCGTCGCAAACGGTGGTACTCTAGCCGTTGGTGGTGTAGGTGTTGCAGTCTACCAGCCTCCCGCTCTGACCTCGACGACCAATAACGGTATTGTATCTGGTTCGGCTCTTGCCAATAACGTATTCGGAACAGCGCTAACAGCCGGTACTAACTCAACGGTTGCTGCTGACATTCGAAGTCGCCTGGCTAAGACCCCTTACGTTCGATTCTTGAATCGTAATTAAAGATCAATTGTCCTGATCCACTAATACCAACAAACCATATATCATTAGTCAAATCGACTAGACAATTAACTAAACTTGTGGTATAATTTAATATAAATTAACTTATATTACAAAGGATAAAAATTGTCTGATTTAACATTTGACGAAAGATGGAAGAAGGATTACGAGGGACTTCTCTATCTGGGCAAACTAGAGAAGGAAGTAACTTCGATCCCATTGCATAAGTTTGTTGTTCGTACTTTAACGGTCAATGAACAGTTAGAGATCCTCTTAATAACGCAGGAATACGCCGATGGGATCGGTTATACCCGAGCATATAAGGCAGCAGTAGTAGCTGCTGGTTTAGTTAGTATTGATGGTAGGGAACTTATCCCTTCGGACAAGAACTCGAACGTTTTACGCCAGAAGTGGGATTACGTAACTAATGGGTGGTATGAGCCTGTAATTGACGTACTCTACGAAGAAATTGACCAGTTACATGCTCGAATGATTGAAGTATGTCAAGAAATAGGAGTTCTTCCATCTGATGATGAAGTCGTGAAGATTTTCGTAGAGAATGGTGGTAGTGAAGACCCAAAAGAATAGAAGTAGACCCTTACGTAATGTATCACGTTAAGATGGCTAAAGAAAAGGGTCTGCTAACCGATAAAAACGGGAATTTACTGCACGAGAGATTATTGATGTATGAACTCATTAATGATAAAGCTGAAACGGCGCTATCGAAGCAAGATGAGCTAGAAACGCAAATTATGATCCATCGTCCCGATATTTGGGAATCAATTCAGAAAGAACGCGAAGAAGCTAACGAGTTAGGTTTTGATAAGATTATTTATCAACCAGCGCCTGAAACGATGGAAGAGTATCTCGAAATTGAGAAGATGTTTGATCAGATCGATGATACTAAATTTGTTCCTGTTGATAAAGAACCTCAACCAGAAGCAACATTTTTTAATGGTATACCTATTGAAGAAATGGGTGATGGTTAAAGATGTCTGATAACATTACTGGGTTCGGCAATGGTTCGGATGAGATTAACCTTGGCTTAAACATCAACTCTAATGTTGGGAGTAGTGTTAATGACTTTAACACTTTAGACCAAGTATTACAGCAGATGATTAAGGACCAGGAGACCTTTAATGGTATCCAGGATGATTCGTTTGAAAAAGCTAAATCTACCACTCAAGAACTCAGGGGTTCATCAGAACAGGCTCAGCAGTTAATTAGTATTTTCCGGGCTCTTCGTGGAGAGCAGCAGGGCATTCTTCAGGACGCAAAACAGTTTGCTGCTGTTTATCAACAAATAAATAATGAGTTACAGAAAGCTGCTCAGTCTAAGACTAGATTAGGAATAACATCTCCTGGTGTGGGTATTCCAGGATCTACTTCAGGTGTCCCATCTAGTTCTCCTACTACTTCTGTACCGCCCACTCAAACAGCTGGCGGCGGCGGGATGGGTGGTGCTCCCCCCGGATCAATTCCAACTGCCGGTTATCCACAAGATCCTGACGATTTCTTTGGTCGTGAAGAAGATAAATCAGGGGCTAGTAGATCAAGATCAAATGCTAGAAAATCTTCAGGAGGGGGACCTACCGACATAGACATTGGGAGTGGTCCTGACCTGACAAGTGATGATGACGTTGATTGGCTTAATAATTCGACTGCCTTCCCCAATTCTGGATCATCTACAGGTTCTCGTGGCAGGAGAAGAACAAATGCAGTAAACATGGGTCGTGTTAGTAACGAACAATATAAAACTGTATCTGACTTGTCATTAGCACTTTTCCCTCGTGCCGGTTATTATAGAAATTTACGCCGAGCTAGATGGCTTACCCGTAATGAAGGTAAAACAATTGGTAAATTCATTAATTCCAAAGCTGGTAAGAGAGTAGGTTTAGCATTCAACAGACTTGGAGGAGGCCTTCGTCTAAGGACAGAAGAAGGATATCAATTGTTCCCGTTTTCACAAAATGAAAACGGTGATTATGTCTCTGACACTGATAATGGTGTCGTTGTCGGCCCGGGTGATGGTCCACAGATGTATGGGTTACAAGACGCCAATGGAAAATTTTTACCTCAAGGTGGAGAAGGGCTAGAATTACCTCCTTGGGCCTGGAGCGGCGAAGGACCAATGCCTCCAATGCCTCCCCCTTCTACTAACCCTCAACAATTTAATCCTTGGAACAGGCCCAACCTATCTGCTACTGGAACTGGAGTTGCTAAGGTAGCTGGTGCTATGTACGCTGCAAGAGTAGCAAAAAGTAAAGCCAGTAACCTATTTCAAGAAGGCCAGTTATATACTGGTTTAACTGGAGGAACTGGTGTTGCTGGAGCTTTAGGATATGACCTTGGTGCCCAAGCAACTAGTTGGTTTGGTCTAAATCCCTTGGAATCATATGGACAAGCTAAACAAATTACCATGCAAAATTTGGCTCTAGGTTATCGAGGTAATCTATTAAATAGAGCCAATGAGTTTGGTAATACTGCTTTACAAAAGTATGGTGTTGATCCTCAGACTTCTATGCAAATGTTCGGTCAAATGGTTATGCAAGCCGGGGTATCTTTACAAGATTTGCAAGAGTCATTAGCAGAATTAGCAAAGACGTCCAGTACTACAAATACTAGTTTTTCAATGCTGCAACAAAGTTTAGTCCAGTACTCTCAGTTGGGGGGTAATATTGGTCTAACTGGAGGAGAGAACGCTACATTTGCTACTGCAGCATCTCAGTTTGCCGCTGGTCAACCTGGGTTGCAGGCTACGGGATCTAATCCAGCTGATATCTTAGACAGTATGGTGGGACAATCACTAGTTGCCCAACAAATGGGTACTAGTTATTTGGGATTACCCCAAGCCGCCTCACAGCAGGGTGATATGGCTTTAACGAGAGCTTATATTCACGTTGATGCATCCCTCTTAAATAGAATTGGTCTTAATCAGAGCAACTATAAAAATAAAACAGCCCTTAGAAACGCATACTTTAAATTCAAACTATTGATGCATGCTCTCGGTAGAACCAAAGAAGCTAATGATAGCATGAAGAATTATGAATTATATGTTAGAAGGATTTTTGATGGTAGTGCTCAAAAAAAGATGACTCAAACAATTAATAGGCAGTTTGGACATGATATAAGTGGCGCAACTGGAGGTAGCCCAGCTGAAGCATTAGCTAAAGGTAGCTCTGACCCTTCTATTGGTAGCCTTGAAAACGGCGGCCTGTCACCGATGCTACATGATTTATTATCTATACGAGGGCAGAAACATTGGAAGGATATCGGTATTTCTCATGACGGGAAATTTACTAGTATTAATGACATAAGGAAGATGCCTGCCGCACAGCAGGATATGATTATGGCAGCTATTGGTACTGGTCACCTCCCTATTTCTCATATTACCCAAAACGGTAAGATGGTACAAGGTAATTACCAGAGTGGAACTCTATTAGATCTCCAAGGTCACTCAGTAGACCAACGTAATGAATTTGGCCAAACACCTAATACTGCGAAAATGTTAAAGGCACAAAGATCGGCCATCCAAATTGAATTAGGACCACACGCTGCTAAATATCTAAGGATGTTGGAACACCCGGCTGAGTTTAACCGGTATCTAACAAAATGGACAAAGACTATCGCTGCTCCCCCCACTAGTTGGGGCAATCCTCCTTCTAGTAATGGATAATTGAGGATAACTCAACGATGAACACTGGTTCAATAAACAGAGAATATAAGCATCAAACTGCTTATTTAAGTAATAACCCAGGCACCATTTTATTAAAATTACCCTTTTCTCCCAATGGTCTAGAATGGAGTTATACCCTTAATAAAGTAAGTTTTGATACATATGGCGGTCGCGTAACTCAGCTTTTATCGGTCAAAATCGAACAAATGGTACTACAAGCTGATGCCGGTAGTAGACAGAATCTTATGAATATTTATGCTAGTATGAAACAACTTCAGGAAAATCAAATTAAAGATAGACTGCCATTAGTATTAACTATTCCTGCCGATAGTACAATACAACAGGATACGATTGTTAATGGGAAACATCAAGTTCAAAGTGTACCAATTGTATTAAGTCTCTGGTTTAGTGGGATGCAAATTGGATTTGACCCAACTGTTGTAACGTATCCATATATGATAAACTTTAATGTCGCCGATGAAAGCTATCCAGGTTTTCCTGGAACGAATTCTTACACGAGTTTGAGCAAAGTTATAACTCAAGGTGAAGTGGCACGCTTGTTCGCTAAATCACCAGGTAGCAACGAGATTGATTTTGGTACCACTTCGTCAATGACATACGCTGGTTTACGGAATCTTACAGCTGCACAAGCAGCGAAAAAGAACACAACCCGGCGTCATACATCGTATGGACAAATGCATAATCAAGACGCTGGTATACCTACAAACCCGGCTATATCATAAACATGGCTATCAGTCCAAATGCAACCTGCTCAGTCAGTGGTCCAATTTTTCAACCTGACTTAGAGACAGATAATTTAGGATCATTTTCATGGTCAACCTACAATGGAATTCTCCACTCTTCGACCACACTAAATATTGATGATGCTACCAACTGGATTCCTGAGTAATGGCTAAAAATAATAGTGGGGCGTACCGTCCCACAGCTAATGGGCATCTAACGTTAATGGGGCGTTACGGTAACCTTATTTTAGATGCTGATATAGACATATTGTCTTTTAATACGGGTACGTTTACCCAATATGATACTGATCAAGTCCAGCGTGGTCTAGCGTGGATGCCAATTCGTAGATCTGAAATGTTTATAGAATTCAGTATTATTTGGCCATATATTAGCGAAAATAGACCTAATGCATTTGAAGAAATGCAATCTTTCCAAAACGCAATTCGCGTTCATCAACAAGAATCTGTATTAACTAGAGACGCTCCCTACCCAGCTACGCTCCATTACTATAACAATAGTAATAATCAGAGCCCGATGATAACAAATAACTTGCCCCACTTAGGTAATAGTACTCAGCTGCTCAAGGATACACAACAGTTGACCAATAATACAAAAACACAGCAATTGCAACCACTAGTTTACCAAGGCTGGATAGATACATCTGATAAAGTATATCAACGGTTCCAATCTTCTTATGTAACTAATTATCACATGAACATACTAAATAGTCCAAACGATATTAACTATTCTAGTACTCTATCTGCATTAGGAGTAGGAGCTAATTCAGCTATAACCCCTCCCCCTATTAGTAATTCATCTTTTAATGCAATTGCAATTAATTCCAACTTCACTGTCGGCCCTGTCAATATTAATCAAATAAAAGGGATTATTAACTAATTATGGCATTAGGTCAGAATGAACAATTCTTCTATTCTCCTGACGCCAGGATATTTATAAATAGTCTGACACAGGGTGGTATAATAGAGGTAAGTGATGACTTCATGTCACTTACTATAGAGCGTACTGTTAATGCGGTCAGCACGGCTAATGTATATTTAGCTAATAACGGGTTTAAATATACGCCAGCTTCTAAAAATTTCTCTGCTACTCAGGTTGAGCCACCAGTCATCAATACAATGGATCAGATAATAATATTTCTTAAAAAAGAAAGTTATTATCAGTACTTTACGGGTTTTGTTACATATTCTCCTATAGTTACTCTTATCCCCGAACCAATTGTACTAAACTGTAGTTGTACTTTATATAAAGCACAAAATAGTTATTGGGATGCTGGAGCCATTGAATATGAGGGAATCATACCCGGTATATTGCAGAATGCACAAATCTTTGGTAATAAATCTGAAGTTAAGAGTGATAGTCAGGGAGTGGTCACTGGCCTAATTAACTTACTAACCAAGGTAGCTAATTGGAATAGGAATGATATTCATATTGGGGGAATTCCCCCTAAATGGGTAGATTTTGCTACCAATATTTATAAACAAACTCAGATACAGTTGAATGATCAAAACGCTAGAAGCTTTATGGATATCATAAACTTCCTACAAGTAACTGGTAATCGTGGTAATGCGATATCATCTTCTACCACACAGGGTAAAACCGGTAAATCTGGGAAGGCCGGGACTGTTTCTTCTTTGGGGGTTAACGGCGCTCCTAGAGGGACTGGGGTTTTAAACATCACTAGTGGCGCAACAATTACTGCTGCAGTTAGTACCACCGATCAGATGAATACCAATCCAGGAGTTGATAAAATTATCAAAGACAATAATGGAGTTCAATATTGGGTAGCGCTCCCCTTCTCTTACTTCAACGATAAGCACTTCTCCGGGAATAAAGGAGAAGCTATCTCGTGGATCTCTGGTGGGATGAAGCCACAAATTTATCCATCGGGTGCTCAGGGAGGACGAATTCTCGTCATAACAAATAATATAACGCATGTAGCAGTTCAAGTACATGCCATATTTGCTATGAAAGAACATTTAATTAATGGTGCTGATATTATTTTATCTCCCGCTGCCTTTGCAGCTCTTGGTGGTAAAACTAAAATAAGCTCTAGTAGTTCATCATCTTCAAATGTATTAAACCAAATATCAGTTGATGGTTGGTTGGAAGGTACAGCCATTAATCTAAAGGGTGGTGTGGTCCCCCCGGTATCTGTATCTCACTCATCATTACCATCTAGCTTAAAAACTTTGTCATTAAAACAAAGTGATCCTAATAATCAAGGGCCTAAAAATAAATACAATAACCTGCATGCGATGTCTTGGCCCGATATCGTCGCAACCGGAATAGTCCCTGCCACCGGTGGTATATGGACTCCGGCATTATGGGCAACATGTTTATTATTACTACTAGGTGCTCCCGTAAATGAGCAAAATATAGTTTATATAGGAAGTTGGATCAATAAAGAGAATGGTTCTGGAAAGCTATTTCCAAATGGGAGTGGTGGAGACTGGTTATGTAATAACAATCCGCTTAATACCAAGTTGAATGTAATGTCTCCTAATCCTAATGCTACAATGGGCTACTTAGATAGTGCATTTGGATGGTTCCCTACAGCTCAAGATGGGTTACTACAGACTGCCTCTACAATTATGCAACCCAATATGAGTACTATTTACAAAGCGCTATCTAAACCTCAAGGAGTCAGTTCAGCAGATTTCTTTAGAGCCCTACAAGGATCTGCCTGGACGGGCGGCCCTCCTGCTTATTCAGGCGATAGCGACTTTATCAGTAATGGGTCTCCCCCCACCACAATGTGCTATGAGAACACAGTACAATCTCCAGCCCATAATTCTGCTGGTACTGTTAAAGGTTCTGTTATATACAAAAATAATACTGGAGGCATACCGACCAATCCCAGTACATCACTAGCTGGGTTGAATAATAGTACAGGAACTTGGAACTTCGATACCACTCAAGGAATAGTAGGATTTGATGTAAACTCTACGATTTTAGCTGGAACCCCGAGAGCATTTATAACAGACGTCCCTGTCCTTTCTACAATTAGTACTTTAGCTACTATGGGATTAAGAGAATTTCAAAGTGGTCCAGATGGTAGTTTTCTGGCTTGGTACCCGGATTATTTTGGAATTTACGGTACAGCTCCTGTATTAAGTATATATGATATTGAAATACTTGATTTTAGTATTTATCACGATGATACTCAGTTATTTACTCACATAGGAGTTAGTGGGGACCCTACTGAAGTTGGGAATGTATCATTAGTAGACTGGTTGATGACTAATGGTATCATAACCATAGAAAATAATGCAATTTTGGGATTATTGTTTGGAAGTGATCCAGCAACAATTTCTAGTTCTATGAGTAGTTTAATTGCTCAGAATATTAATCCAACATTGTTTGCCAAACAATTTCTTAAAAGATATGGAATGAGGCCATACGTTGATTCCGAACCCATGATTCGTTCAGAGCTGATGGAATTTATGTATGCTCTGCAAGAATTCATGTATCTTTGGTCTCAGCAATATGCTACGTCTGTAACATTTACATTTATGCCAGAACTTTACCCTGGAATGATTATAGAGATTGCTGATCACGGTATACAAGTCTATGTACAGTCTGTATCACAAAGTTGTTCACGGGATGGAGGGTTTACTACTAATGCAGTAGTAACATGTCCAGCTAGGATAGTTGGTAAGAAAGTTGTTAACGGTAAAGTTATAAACAATGTGGTCCCGCTTGACTTTGGGTACCCAATTAAATTAGAATATGCTTAATTTCATTACTAAAATAATAGATAATATATTAACAAGACTATGGTTTTAAGTAGAACTTCTCCCCTTGGTCATTTAGCTGGAGTAACTAGAAGAGTTACTCTAATACAGGACCCCATTTTCTCAACATCAACTGGTAGTTGGCTTGTTAATGGTCTTGATGCGGATAATCAGCAATGGCAAATTGATTTGACCTCTCTACCACCTGGCGTGACTAGGGACCAGGTAAAGGCACGTCAAGAATGGTTCATAGAAAGACAAACTACTTATAATCGTTTATTCAAATATGTAGGGGATTTTGCAGTACCAAACCAACTTAGAATGGAAGTGATGCCCTCTTCATTGCCTGCTGGTATGTGGACTAATGTAAATTTTAGTTCATATTTAACCACTCAATCAGGGGTAGCGGGGGTTACCACATATCAAGGGGGAATATTTAGTGCCCCAATTCCCGGAATGTATTCAGTAACTACTTATTTAACCATAGAATCTGGTAGTATTTTAAGTAGAATTTATTCACCTGTTTTACAGGGCAATTACCCTATTTCTGTATATACAAATACTGAAGTTCTCTGTCTAACCAGTGGTAACCTCAATATTTCCATACAAGGCAACCCAACTACCACCGCACAAATTGGTGGATATGCGTCTGTTACTTATACTGGCCCGATTATAGTCAAGTAAAACTCAAAAGAGATACTGAGGAAATATAACGTGAAAACATTAACGGTGCAGAGCGGAGATCTGCAATTGGATAGTTCAGGGAGATTAACATTCCAAACTGGTTCCAATAAGCTAATTCAGGATCTAACATTATGGTTAGAAGAACCAATTGGTACAGGTTATACCACGCCGAACTTTGGTAGTTTACTGCCGGGGATGATTGGACAGAATTTTACTCCATACTTGTCTGCTCAGATACAATCTGAGGCCTTAAGAATATTCACTTTATACCAGAAAAACCAAATTGCTGCCTTACAGAATGCTCAAAATCTATCCCAGTTAGGTAATTGGAACAAGTCAGAAATAATTAACTCAATTAATAATATTAGCGTTTATCCTAATTCTCAATTGCCAACAATAATTGATGTTACTGTAGATATTACTACACTGTCTAATACAGATTTAACGATTCACCTATTTGTTACTTCTAATGGGATACAGGTAGGTTAAAACTAATGGCCCAATCTATTACCATTCTACAACGGCTTTTGACTAGTTTAGTCACCCAAGATCCAACTTGGGACGTTTCTGTAGGTTCTCCTGTATATAAAATTTTCGAAGCTGTTGCTGAGGAACTATCAACAGCGATTAATACTAATACTCTTACTTCTTATAGTTTTGATGTTCATAGCAAATCTGGGATTGCTCTAGATGCTTTTGTAAATATATTTGGAATTAACCGCCGACTAGGTACTAGAGCAGTTGGATCTGTCCTTTTTACCACGAGCTCTCCAGCTACTCAAATAATAGTTATCCCTCTTGGTACGCAAGTGTACGTACCAGGTTCTCAATCAACCACTCAGAATAACATCTATTTCTCGACATCTGCAACTGCATTTATTGGTATAGGACAGACAGAAGTACAAGTACCGATTACTGCTGTAATTCCTGGGAGTTTCAGCAATGTTCAAGCACAGACTATTAGTGTGGTGGCTTCGCCATTAATTGGCAGCCCGTCGGTAATTAACTATAATCCTACTCAGGGTGGTACAGATACTGAAACAGATACTCAGCTACAAAATAGATTTTTACAGACCGCCTTTTCAAACATTTCTGGAACAGTAGATAAATTTGTACAAATGGCTCTGCAGGACCCCAACGTTAAACAAGTTAATGTCGTTGGTGCTCAGCAAACTTACACAGAACAAGATCAAATTTGGACAGCTATTAGCGGTAATGCTACCTTCTTACCTGCACTTAATTTTCAAGCACAATTAACTGCTACCAGTGGATCTAACAATGCAGATCTAGTTGTTGGTAGTTTCCCAAATAATATAACGGTTAATAACACACAAATTACTTCATCCCCGTCTGGATATTCTGGGACTATCACCAATAATGGTACAAATTATGTACTAAGCACTACTGTTTCTGGAAATACTGTATTTGTAGTGGATTATACCTATGTTAGTCCCACTGTATTTAGTGGTTCCAGCACGATTTCTGGAGTAGCTGCCTTTGTAGCAAGTGGGCTTTCAACGCTGGGAGTTTCTGCAACCACTACCACCTCAGGAACTATTATAGCTAGTGGTACCAGTATTACATTTAATCAACCCACTGGTTTTAACCTAATAATTAGTAGTGGTACTGTTAGTGGATGGAATTACATAGTTTCTCAAATACCAGATTCTAAGTATACATATCCCCAGGGTGGTGAGAGCATAGGCCAGAATCTAGGATCTGTTGGCCAGGTGCTTCTAATAAATGGACAAGACTACAATTACCCTACAGCGCCTGAAGTTCCTCTAGTCATTACTTTTAATCCAAATTATTTGAATGCTTCTCTTACCTACACCGGTGAACTTCTCCAGATGCAATCCGAATATATTCCCACCTCATCAAGAATAACTAATCCAGCAATTAATTCAAATATCGTCGATATATTCATTGATGGAAATAATACAGATATAACTACTTCTCAGGTATTATTTAGTCCTAATATTGTATTTACAAGTGGAATTAGTAATGGCCTATATAACTCAAATAATTTCAGTTATGCTAATGGAATCAACTGTATATCGGGTAGTTCATTAGCTGAACCCAATATGGGAGATTATTATATTGGTCTACCTGATAGGCCGGTAGGAAGTTGGCCTGCTCAGATTATATCTGGTAACCAACCTTCTTTTATTAACTTTATCAATACTTCCGGATTTTCCGGCATAACTACTATACCAATTTGCGCAGAATATGTTAACCTCAACCCACCTAATATTGCAGGTATTTCTGGTGCAATAGGGACTAATGTACTCACTACTAATTCTAATGTTTCTACACTATATCCTGGTCTTGTAATTTCTGGGACTGGTGTAGCAACTACTACAACTTTGAGTGGAGTTCCTTTCAACACCTATATAACCAGCATCGTACCAGGTGCTCCTAATACAATCTACTTGTCTAATGTACTTTCATCTAATGTTATTACTTGTACTGGTACATTTGTAACAGTAGGTTATTCAGTCTATGATATAACTAATACTGCTGGTTCAGTACTCGATATGACTGGAATTGCTATTGATAGCAATGAACAGGTTGGGTACCGTCAGCAAGTCTATTTCCCATGGACTGCTAGTGGCATTATCCCATCGGTTGGAACAATCTCGTATGAGTACAATTCAGATATTGTGCAGGTGAATGATATAGTCCAACAATCAAGAGTAGTAGGAACTAATGTTTTGGTACGACAAGCTAGGTATCTGAACCTTATTATTAACTTATCAGTTATCTACGTACAGAGTGCCAACATCCCTATTGTAAACTCGGCCATACAAAATGCTCTAGTCCAATTCTTACAGGGAATTTCTTATGATCAAGTTATTAGTTTTGCTAATATTGCATCAATAGTTTATGGGGTTACTGGTGTGGCATCGGCAAGAGTATCAACAATTACAGATAATCCTAACCAGTACGGAATTCTTAGTGTTCCTCTAGACGGTAGTTTAACTAATGCTACTCAGTATACTTCAGATATACTGTTAGCTAACAACCAGTTAGCTCAGTTATTTGACTATAACATAACTACTTTTGGTCTTAACAATTTCTAAAGTAAAAGTTGAATAATTTATGTCAGTTATCTACCCATTAAGCCTTGCACAAGGGCTTCCGTGGAAAGTTAGAAACTTCCCTGATAACGTTTATAACTTTAATCCATTAGATAATTTAACAAAGCTCATGTCAATTTTGTTAGGGCCTGCTGGTACAGGACAGCTGGACGAAATTTATACAGCTGCTCGTATCAACCAGGAAAACCTAGAATTTTCTGACCTAGACAATATTCTTGGAGTCTTGTTAGGTACTAGACGTTTAGTAACAGAGATGTACAAAACAGTAAGTAATCCTTTCATCGACCAGTTAAGTATAGAAAATTGGGAAGATGTCATCTCGAAAGATTCGGCATACCGGGAAAGGCTCAACGGTATAAGTAGTTCTTACTTACAAGGGGCTACTCCCGTAGGTTTAAGAAGCATTGCTGATTCTACTAGCTCCATTGAGAACCAACTAATTGAAATGTGGAATGTAACCACTTCTGGTCTTACAATTTCTGGAACTAACTATCTAACTAGAGGATTTGGTAATAACGAAACTGTGGTTATACCACTAGTACCTAGTGATCTATCTTTTAATAATGACTTGCACAGAGATACACTGCAAAGTCTTTATGACCTTAAACCAGCGGGTAATATTGTTACAATAACTAGCGGGATTAATCCTTATACAAATGTAAGTTACACAGTCACATCGGGTAACTCGGAATTTTTCTACCTGAATCGTACAGTAATTGCGAATGGGATTAGTGTACCGGCAATAGCCTATAACACTAATAATACTGGATTGAGCAGTCGATACTTCTTAAAGAACAATACTAGTGTTGAAGCTCCTCAATTTGCTCACTTATTGGTTGAAGAATCTTCTACAGATCTTACCTCAAACATTTCAAATGTAGGTATTATTCCACTGAGTTCTATTTCAGCCACTGGAGAAACTCCGGGATATAATACAACGTTGCCTTTAGGCAAGCCCGGTTTACCTATAACTGCCACAACTTATGGGAACCAATAAGAATGAGCATTACTACCCCGCACTTAAATCCGCTACTTACATTCCCGGATAGTTCTCAACTACCAGAAATGTCAGTGGACGGTATTGTAATTGACCGTGTATATGGAGCAACAGGTGTTCTTGATACCCTTAAAAGCAACCCTGCACCACAGTATCAAGATCCTAACAGCAACCAAATTAACCCACCAACTCAAAGTGCAGTACCTAATCAAGGTAATCCTACTGTCTGGTATAGTTCATTAGTTGATGACGTATATAATACTGGATTTGCTCTATCGTTTCAATTTAGTAGAGATACATATATTAATTATGTAACATTTGACCTACTAAATGTTCCATGTTCATGGCAACTTTTATCAGTAAGTGGAGCCTATAGTCCAACAATAGGAGGAAGTTTACTAGCTCAGGGAGTAGTTAATGGCACCAACGCTCAGGGCTGGATAAATTTTGAAGAAAGACTTCCTGGTACATATGAATTTAATAGTAGTACTACTTTAGTACTAGTAATTAATAAATTACCCACTGGTACTCAGTATAGTTTCGGAGTACAAAATTTCCTAGTTAAATTAATTGTAGAAGCTATCGAAAATTTAGAAGTTAATGGTAATCTGATAAATAATTTCGTAACTCAAAATAACTTTGGATTTATAGAAATATATAATCCGGTAGTATATAATTACAGTAATTTTCAGATACCCGATCAAAACAGTGTTTATTGGAAAAGTACTCCACAGCCGGTTAAGGATGCAGTTGTTTGGTTCACTTTAGACTTTGGTGAAACTCAAGTTGTTAATAGGATGTACGTTGATCCTTTGTACACTGGTTGTTCTTTTAACTTATATTGGAGCACAGATAATATTAATTGGTCACCAATTAATCAGGATCTTACTTTACATAAAGGAATCTATAAATTAGATCCAATTTATGCTAGATATCTTAAGTTAGAATTCTCTCAACTTATTCCCGAAGTATATGATATGCCATTTAGTTCAATAAATCGAGCTATACAGGTTTTTCCAGATTATGTTGATACTTATTTTCTGGGCCTAGAACAAGCTCTTTTGGATACTCCATCTCAAAATTATAACTCATTAGTTGGAAACGCTCCTAATGTCTTATATAATAACGCTCCAAGTATATCAAGTAATTATGGAGCTTTGGTTGGCCAACTTACTTCCAACCAATATGGAGGGTCTCCTACCAATCTAGGACTTGCTAACTTTGGTAGCAACAATTCCACCTATAGCGTAGTAGACCCCACAGTTTCCTACAAAAATTTACAAAGTGTCGCTAATGAAGGTAGCATTTTTTCTAACGTAGGCGATACTCCATTTATGAATCGCAGATTCTACCAATACGGACCACATGAATATAAAGAAGTATTAATTAGTCAAACTTGGAACGAGTCCTACTTTGTGGGCATTAAATATTTAAGTTTTTATAATATAGGACAAATCGGGAATCCTTTCTAATGACAATTTTTAGCGATTACTTTTTCGCCATTGGCCCCAATAATGACCAAGTTGCCCCCAATACTTTAGTTGGATCGGGGACAACTGCCACATTGGTGTCGGGTTATGGTGGTTATACTGGTAGGGCAGCTGATCTTATAGCCATAAATAATCTACAAACAGTCCAAAGCTTTGAGAGTTTCAAAATAGCTACAATTGCTACTGACTGGCAAAGTTTTTTTAGTCCGCTTATAACTCTTTTAAAAAGCAACCATCCGCAGATTCTAGGGCTTACAATTTCAGGAGTATCATATAGTAGCACCCAAGTTAATAACAAATATGGTGTCTACACATTCAGTGGATCTGATGGTTTTAGTTATATTCAAAGTTCTTTAGGGGGTGGTAATAACCTCTTAACTACCGAAGAAGCTCTATTCGTACCAGGTAGTTGGTCTGGGAGTAACGTTGTATCTGGTGTCAATGTAACCATTTCTGGAATGACGCCAGTATATATATCTTTGTTGTCGAACAAATCATATGGGTCATCATATGGAGATTTCCCTTTTGGAGCTTCAACATATGATGGGTCCGCTATAGAAGGAGCGTCATTAAATTATTATGACTACTTGGTGACTGCTTCAGGAATTGGTGAAGTCATTCAAACAATTCTTTATGCGTCTACAATATCTGGTACTGCCCCACAACCCTATACCCAAACGACGATGGTGTCAGGAGTATCATATCTAAACTTTTTAACTACTCAACCGATTAATACTAATGTTATAACGGTTTCTCTAACTACCAGCGGATTGATAACATATTCAGAAGGTGGACTATTTAATGGATTTACTTCTTCCTGGGTATCTCCTTTGCTTACTAGTAGTATGAGGATATCAACCGTCGCAAGAATTTTTCTTCCAGAAACGAACACGGGTACATATTCGCTAAACCTGTATGATAATACAAATACATTGTTAGCAAGTAATTCTTTTTCTGATGTGCCGACTCAAACATGGATTGACTTAACAGTCGATTATATTTTACCGCAGCAAACAAATAATCAATCCTTTTATGCTGTATTAGAACAGAGTTATTCTACTGAAATTTACCAATTAAGTATGTTTGGGATATTTTATAACCCGATTTCATACCAATTTAGTATAGATGGAAATACGTGGTATCCAATTATAGTCGGTATCAACGATGCATTTACTTCTATCAGTTTGGAAAGCCCAACTCAAAACTTGCATTTAAAGATTACTTTATTGGAAGATGACACAACTATTAATGCCATACAAATTGTGCCTAAATTTACACAAAATCCATTCTACAACTCCACTAATATTAATTTCTTAAGTGACCCTAAAATTAATGAAATTAAAGAGCGAACTCCGGCTTTTCTGCAACCATTGTTTCAGACAATTGCTCTGGACTATCCGTTCATTTATTCGCAGCAAAATGTAATGGATGTAAGATTCCCATATATTTTGTAAATAATTAGAATCTCTTACCGCGTCTTCCTCTAGCAGGATCGAATCCTTGGTTGTTCAGATTTCTCCAAGTGCTAGAAAAGGAATTTAACTTCTGTCGGGCAGATACTCTACCAATATTAGATAATTCCCCGGGGGTATGGCTATGGTAACCACCCATTGCAGCTATTCCCAGAGTAGTCTTACCTAGTTTATCTCTAAGTTCCATCTTATGGAAATTATCTTCAAGAAGATTATCAACACAATGCATTATACAGTCTGAGAGATCCTCAGTTCTAATTGGGCCAAAAGATTGCTTTTGGACTCTACCAGACTTTAGTTGCAAGAACTTAAGTTCTTGCTCTAATAAACAAGTGCCCTCGGGACCAAAATCATCCTTGAATGAATGGACCCAGTTCATTCCAATAGCGGCTTTAAATCGTTCCGCTCGTTGCATATTAGTTTGAAGAGAAGCCTTCTCTTCCGTAATTTTAGCCTTATGTGGCGGGCGCATATCTCGTAATCGTCTCTTCAAGCTATCTACAGTTACGAAAAGACCATACTGGTCGAATGAAAACTTCCTTATTGATCTAAATTTATCTAACACATCGACTAAATCATCTTCGATTAAACCATAATCGATCTGATGTTCGGGAAAATCTTCAGGCTTATAACAATTAATATAGTCAACAATAACATGAGTCCATGTTTCATTATTTTCAGCATCGTATATTTCTTCTGCATGGGCAACCATTACAGCAAAGTTGTTATTATTTTTTGAAGGGTCTGCGTGCCCGTAGTATATAAAACCTAATTTACCTTCATCCTGAGGAGTAAGAATGCGTTCTATACCAGTACTATCCTTGAATGGCTGGAATATTCTTTCGACAATACGTGGATTCAAGAATGCATCAGTTACCTTAGCCCATTGGCTTAGACGCTCAACTCTAAAAGTTTCTGGTTCACGTTGTTCTAGAGCTTTCATCTGGTTATCATATAGCTGAGGAACTTGTCGTCTATTAAACGGTATGCCATCACAAGCTTCCGGGTTATCCCAGTCCTCGTATGGACCCCAACTTGGCAACTGTATTGTTAACATCGTTGGGAATTCTGGGTTACCAGCTTTGTCCATTTTGATGCTATTGCGGTATAATTCATACGCCATTCCCGTCTCAGCAAATGGAGAAGATGGTATGAAAATTAGAGCATCCTGCTGGAACTGGTCCAACGACGGAGAAATAGACTGATATATCTGATAGCTGGTACGTGGCCCTTCGGTCCCATCTACCATGTGAGCGAACTCATCGAACACTACAGAGTATACGGTGCCACCACGTGAAGCAGCAGCATTTGAACTAGCAACGATACCTCGGACCGATGCAATTAATCTTTGGTTTTCAATCCCTCTAGCATTTAGGGATGCAATACGCCTTTTATCTGCGGGGGTTGTTAGAGCGAATGAATAGTCCCTTAGATCAGCAATATACGGAGCGAAACACTTGGCTTCACTAATTAAGTTAATCAAGTCAGCAAACTGGTAAATTTTAGCCTGTTTTTCTGCGGTTGCTACGACCGTCAAGTAAATGCTTTTACCAGTAGCTACCCCATAATATTCCTGAGGATCATCTAGCAGAATTAATTTCCAAAGTTGATAGGCTAATAAAATTGCTCCTAGGTGGTTCTTACCACCACGCCGTCCAATGATCGCAATGATTTCTTTAAAATGGTCATAGCCATTAGCCTTTAACCATTCAACCCTTTTCCAAATATCTGGGTTAATACCTTGAACTATTTCATCGGAAGGGTTGAACATTTCAGCCCATTTATTAATTACATCGATATCGTATTCAGTCATGTTTTCTGTCTCAAGACACATAAGCCTTAAGAGAGTTTTTTGACGGGGGAAGAGTCTATCAGCACCAAGAAATGATGGATGTTCAGCAAATTCTACAATAGAAGGGAGCCGTATATCTTCCGATAGGGCACCTTTGATCATCTCCAAAGGGTTCTTAAGTGTAGTTAAAGACTTTTTATTGCGCTGGTCAAATGAGGTCATATATATTATATAATACTAAACTTTTAAAAATAAGTCAAGTAATTAAAGATTTCTACCGCTTTTGTGAACAGCTAATACTCTTTTCAAACTTTCTAATGTTTCTATGTCTTCTATTGGCATAGAACCTTCTTTAGGGGATATCTTTAGGGACTTTATCGTTTCGTTTAAATAACGACAGTGGCCACAGTTTTTCCCGGTGCAAGGACCTATCACTCTAGGCTTTAATTTAGCTATTTTGTTACTCATTTTATCCCCCACCCTTTGACATCCACAGTTCCAACATCCAGGTGGTTGATTTTCACTACTATGATCTAATTCGTTGTGTCCACATTCAGGACATTTAGGTAGATTGTCATAAGCGTCACGAAGAGAAATAACAGTATCAATAATCTTAATATGTTTTTCTGCGTCGTCAACAATATTAGAATTAAACAACATTAGGTACCGACTTTTTCTCCAGCGGCAAGCCATTCATCATATTCTTTTTGAGTTCTAAATGGAGGTTCTGGTCTGTCCCAAACGAACTCACCATTCTCTCCGACAGGGAAATGATCTTTACAGTTGTAACAAAACGTCCCACTATAAAACTTTGGGTTACGAGCGTATGTTTCAGCTAGTGACTGCCCCATAGTTGTCACCGCACCACATTTTAGATGAATATATGATCTACGTACCGGCCTGACAAAACCTTTAGCCCGTTCTTCTTCACTTAGAATTAAATAACATGCTTGTTGTCCATCATCTAATGTAACATCTAAGCATGGGTTATTTCTATCTGTCGTTAAACTCATAATAACTACTTATCCTCCATGCTTGGACATTTCCATCGCTTTGAAGGAAGCAATTGCTTTCTCTTTAGAATCATGAGTAGATAATACTTTTCCAGTTCCCTTTTGTATAATAACGTATTTGTCACCACGCTTTTTGATGTACTTGTAGTGACCTTTACTATCCTTCTTATTTTTACCGGCATATCTATCGTTTGAGGCATTAATTGAATGTTCATGATCTGGAGGCATCGATTCATGCAATGGAGTATCACCATGAATAGCTGAATGAATTAAATCCCAGTGAGTCCAGTCAGTTCCATATGGGGATGGATTACTCGTAACATCTCTCAAATCTTCTATTGTTTGATTTCGACTTTTGTCATCACCCATAAGATCTCGTATTAGTGGTTCATGGTCTTTGATGAGATGTTCTATTATATCGCTTCTATTGTTTGAAGGCCAAGGAATTTTATTGTCTTCATTGTTAGAAGATAATCTATCGTTCCAATTCATAGAAGCCTCCTTCATATGTGTATCTAAAGTTTTGATGCAACCTTCGTGGAAAACAGCATATGGTCCAAACTTCTTATATAAAGGATGTTTATCCCTGAAAGAAAAGTGGTTATTTTCACCTGGACCCTCATCAATTGTTTTGCCACAACCTGCACACACAGATTGTCTACTAATAGGTTCCCATTCTTCATCATCGCTTGCATATTTATTTATAGAAGCCTCCTTAGGTTCTACTTCATCTACACCTTTTGAGCTTTGTGCTATTAGTCTCTGACCTTTACCCGAGCCGAGCCCTAATCCTGGGACCTTATGTTCATTGTAACAATCTTCACATCCATAAGCCCAAGGTCCATGTTTTGTTTTAAAGTCATAACCAGCTTTTTTATCACAGAAATCGCATTTAGGCAATGGATGTACTCTAGCTTCCGTAAGATCGTCTTCCCCGAAGAGATCTGAATGGGTTAGATTAGAAATTGCTTCATCATGGTCAACGCCATCTAATCTTGTATTAACATAATTCTCAACATCTACTCCATGATTATGAGCATCTAATACTTCATCGGGATCAACACCACTATCAAATAAATAATGGCCTGCAGATGTATCATCTTTACCATCATTGTTAGCATAGACTGGGTCTAAGACCGAACCCACCCAATGCTTATTTGCAAGTGCTGCTATAGAAGCAGCTTCTCCAACATCCGCTGCTAAACCTGAACCACCTTCCTCTAATGGGGCAATGTTTGTGGCTTCTCCACCTTCAGGACCATTAGGGAGATTTTCTGAAGAATTATTCCGATTCGTTTGGGACCCATTACCACTACTAGGAGGATTATTTTCTCCAATAGTTGGGGTTGGATTAACCGTTCCATAGTCAGTGGTAACGGCTGCCGCTTTACCAATTGCAGGAGCACTGGGAGGTGCAGTATGTGGTACAACTGGATTAATGGGAGTAAATGCACCAGTTGATCCTGTACCATATATATCACTTTGACCAACTGATGCACCGTCTTCAATAGGGGGCGCTGCGCTCGATTGGGGAGGTAAACTAGATGTATTTGCTGGTGTAGCAGGAGCAGTAGGAGGCATTATCTCTGGCATTTGAGCTATTCCCAATCTCTCATTCCACAGATATTCATCCATGGTCTTCGAGGGGGTTGTTTCAATTTGTCGGGTTACTTTTCGAGGCATTTCTTTTCCTTAAGCTTTTAATTTGGGTGGGGGAGTATATTTGCCAGCTTTTTTGAGGATGTCCTTCTGAGCCTCATAGATATGATCTGCAACACCGGCACCAACAGCGTATCGAGCTAGTTCAGGATCCCATTCATTTAGTCTACGCACTATCGTAATTTCAGGAGGAGTCGGTTTATTACTGAGTCCAGCCTTAATCCAGTCAACTTGGACTACGAAACCGATTTCTCGGAACTTTTCCTCTGCTTCTTTTTTGAGATCACTAAGGTTATGGAACGTTGCTGACCTTGTTCCATATTTATTTTGTAAATGCCTTAGCAATTTCTCAATTGCTACTAATTCATACTCGTTTACTTCGACTGAAGTATTGTCCTCGTTCATCTGACGGGATCGCTCAGCGTTGTAGGCAGATAATTGCGCTTCTTGCGCAGGCGTTAGTTTAGGCAAATTAGCAGGATCGATGCCACCATCCATTGAATCTTTCATGGATTTAGGGTTAGTCGGGTCAATAATTGGCATATATGAATTATTCCTTTATTTAAAATCCACCATCTTTTAAAACATCTGAGCAGTCACGACACACGTTGCCCCAAAGTGGATGGGTTCTTGGTCTTTTTTGCTTTATATCTCCACCGCACCTATTACATTGTTCTAAAATTGGCTTAGGATCACTTAAAGTTTTTTTGTATGGTGTAATGGGTGGTTCTTTATCATAGTAGAGATATTTATGATCTTCATCAATAGATGACTTCTTACCAATTGAAGAAAAAATTCTATGAGCTTTTTTTTCAGTTTTAGAATTTTTATAACCTTCACAGGTCACAGAATCCTTACACTTTCTAAACCAGTCTAGCTTGTCCAAGGGATTAAATCTGCCATTAATATATTCTTTGTACTCGTTAGGTTCAAGAGAAGCAATAGACATTTCTTTAAGAGAAGCTAGATCTTTCCTATCCATATTCTGCCCCAGCTCAAGGTCTCTTTTGTTCATTTCTCGACCACAATTTTTACAAATAGCTGTTTTACAGTCCTTGCAAAAATGATTTGGGTCATCAGTTATAAAGTTCACTAGCTCAGTATCATATCCATTACCATGGGGCTGTCTAAAGGTTGAGCCAGTATCTAGATTTAATATATCGCCAATCAGTCCTTTGAACCCCTTGACGATGGGAAAATTTACCATATTTATATACTTTTCTAGGGAATTACATCTACTAATGCGAATTCATTGCTCGAGATCGGAATAGTTCTTCTTAATATTTGGGTCTAATTGAATGATCAATCGTAGATTATCTGCTAAATTTCTCAGAATTTCTTCCTCATCATACCCTTTTGTCGGAACATGCTCTGCGGCCATTCCACGATAAATTGGAATTGAAGATGGGGTTTGCGGTTCTATTCTAATAACATCGAGATCTGCATCATTATCAGAATTCATCTTAATGCTAATACCTAATCCCGTAAAGGTAGTTAAAAATAGGTTTTTCTCTTCGTCAAGAGAAAATACATCGCAGATAGTAGTAACTATTTTGTGCCAGCTGACCAAGGCTGATGACATAGAGATAACAGCAATTATGTTATCAGTATTCTGATCAATAATTATATTTAGTCCGGATGCAAAATTTTGTAAACGCTCATTGACTACTGTTTCCAGGGTCTCTTCAGTTAAAGAAGAAATTAAGGCACTATTAATAGATATTCTATGCAAAAACGATATTAAACTTCCAGTGGCTTCAAATCTATATTCTATTTCATCGACCTGTAAAAATGCATCATTCCCCTTAAAGAAGAATTTTAATTTACTATCTTTAATAGGAATTAATTTTTCTTTAATTTTAAAATTCTCTAAAACATTCTTCGTGGTAAATTGATAGTTGGTAATATCAATATTTGTCGTTACCATCGTTCTTCCTCTTCATCATATGCAGCATTATCATTAAGTTCTAAGATGTCTTCTGTATCTTGCTGGTATTCAGATATCTTATCATATAATTTCTTCTGTAAATCTGGTGGAATCACCTCACGAATTGCCTGAATAATAAGATTCAGTTCATGAAATATACTTTCCTTAGAAACATCTTTCTTTTCTTGTTCTTCCAACTTTATAAGCATTTCTTGAGCATAAATAATTTGAGCCATATTAGGGGCAATATCCCCTTCAACCAATGCATCAAATCCTTTATCTCGTACTACTTGGAAGAAAGCTTCAGCGGTTAGAAGGTCTTCTCCCCTAAGAAGGGATTTTCCTTTCTTTATAGCCTTCTGCTCAATGATTTCTCTGACGCGATTTTTATTTTGAGGAAGATCTCTTTTAGCATGTTTTCTAATATCTTCTAATGTAATGAATTCGTCTTCATTCCTACCTAATTCTATTTCTAATAAACGTATATTGCGTTGGATCTCAACGTATGCTTTAGGAGTTAAAATAAGAGTATCAATTAATGAACGGAGAGACTCCGGAGAATTACAAATCTTACATCTACCATTTGGTTTATAGGAGTACTTTACTCCATCGATGATCTCAGTTAATAATTCTTCCGTAGAAAAATTATATAACTTGGTTAACCTATTATTTTCTTCCTTAAAGACAGGTAAATTATCCTGATCCGTCATTAGTTTATTCTGTCCTTTTGTGAGGCTTCTTATCTAATTCATAATTATAGTGACGCCAATATTCTCCATGACGTATATCATCGTCCCAATCTCCATTTTTAGATTGGATCTCTCGACGATATCGACGTTCTAATTGAGTTGGGGATAAAAAGTCTTTAAGTTCTGAGTGCTTAGTAATTCCCTTTCTAGAATTTATAAGTATACGATCACCAATAAACTCTAGCTTGGAATTAAAAGAAAATATATCCCATTTCTCTGGGAGATTTTCTTTAAGGATATTTAAAGAATCCAAAAGTTCTTGGATTTTTGGATGTTCAGGTTTATCTGGTGGTCTTCTAACTATGTCTTCGTCACCCATTATAAATATTCCTTACCACTAGTATCAAAACCCAATAGTTCATTATAATAATCTGCCAATGTTTTTAACCCCTGGCGCTTTAGAAATCCAACTTGAGAGGAATATTTGTTAAATCCCATAATTTGAGCGGCTTCTATTTCTCTTCGGTTTTCTAAACAAATTAGCGTTATGGCTTCTTGTTGTGCTTCTGGTAACAGTTGGAAGCTTTTTTTGAGATCAAAATCTAATATGTTTATAGTGATTTTATTAGGCAGAGTGAGGTCAGGGTCACCTTTAGTTTCATATACTCTATGCCATTCCTCAAAATTTCTTAGGATTTTCTCCATGAGGAACCAACTAATATAGCCAATAGGGAATCCCTGTCTCCTTGTTTTTCTAGACGGAGCCCCGCTGGTGCCTTCCTCTTCAGGAATTTACTTGGCCCTCCGGTATGCCTTCGATGTAATCAGCTTTTCTGATTCCTTAAATCCTTCGAGTTTTGAGCTAATCATTTTCCATGCGCTAAAAGAGACGAAATATTCAAGCCTCTGTTGGCTAGTAGCTATTTTTGCCTTAGCGGTTCTATCCCCAGCAGTCCCGGAGACTGCAGATCTATATGATTCGTAAAAGACCTTTTCATAATTATAATAGCTAAATTGAGCTCGTAAATATCTTTTGGTCACCTCTGCGTCCAAGGACATAATAACACTCCTTAGATTTAGAGATAATCTATCTGATTCCTGATCTGTTAACTCTTCCGAGTTGAACCTCGCTATAATGTTTTCAGCCGGTTGTAGGTATTCTTGAGAAAATTCATCGACAATTTCTTCAATTTCCTTAAGAATCTCTAGTTCTTCTGGATGAGATTCCCAGGTAAATTCTCTCTTTACCCAGTCTTGTAATTCATTCTTGCGTACCTCATCGAGGACAATGGGTTTCCCCATCCCTTCTAGTCCTTTGATAAAATCTAACTTTGTATCTTTTATAACCATAAATGTACTTAAATATTCCTATATATTAGTATATCTAATGTTCATACAATTGTCAAGTTATTAATAGGTACATTTCCAGCTATTTAATTCATGAGCAACAATTCCTATTGCTGCTGCATCAAAAGGATCTGGAGGTAGATCTGAGAATTTTTCTAAAGTCGGGAAACGACTTATTAATTCTAATTTAACATCTCTTTTGCTAACATTCTTTGCTCGCCCCAATAACTTAGAATGCCAATAATTAGGTGTAAAGTGGTTGTAGCAAAGCTTCTTCTGAAAAGTAATTACCTTAAGGCTGTTGCATACTGATTGAACTAGTTCTCGTTGATTCATCGCTCCAAATCCTGGAGGGATTTCCCAGACCACATGAGTTACTTTATTCTTATTAAGAATTTCCTCAAATTGAGGGACCACAGTTTGAATCAATGTGTCCATATCGTCATTAAATAAGTTCTTATCTTTATTGGTTCTAGGGAGAATTCCTTGTATTTTAAACAATTTAGTCGGTGCCCCGCTCGAAATAATTGAGCCTCCAATGTTCACAGAACCCGGATCAAGAGAAAAAATAGTACGGCGTTTAGCCATTATAGAATTTACAGATGTGTTTAGCTGGACACCCCAAGTATCTTTTTTCTCCTTTATCCCCGCAGCATCTTTTTAAATCATTCGTATCATTCGTCCTGATCGCCACCTTGACACGATCCCAGCGCTCATATAACTCATTGAGTAATTTGTCATCTTTTTCCACCACAATTTCATAAAATGTATGGGGATGCGTTTTAGAAATATACAGTAACGCCATCCGATCTGGTGCTCCTGGACAATTATCTTGGTAAATCCTTAACTGCATTGCATAGTTGTATGGGGCTTCCTTTGGTGCTTTACTGGTTGACTTTATGTCAATCAAAAATTCTTTATCATTGGGAAGGCGTAGTCGTAATATATCAACGGTGCCAGATATCATTCGCTCTTTATTAATGAATTTTACTTCTACATCTTCTAAATTAGAAAATCCTAAATGAACTAGCATACTCTGTATGACAGCATGCAGGGCGGACCCAATTTGAAACGTTAATTTCGTAGACGGAGAGATATTCTCTGCTTCTAACAGGTTATGAAAATTTGGATGGAACTTATAAAAAAGTTGATAATCTCCTAATTCTGAATCACTAGATGGATGGAACATTCCATCAAAAATACGTTCCTTATTATAAACCTTTACTGGATATTCCTCGGGCCATGTATTATTTTTGATTAATGCTTCTTCTATAAAAGGAATTATTTCTTCTTTTTTTGAGAGAGAAGCTAGAGTTCGGTCTAAGAAGCTCATCGTGTTCTTTCTATTAAGCTAAGTAAATCACTTTTACTAATTACTACTAAGTCTTCTTCGACATCTAAATCATTAGGGGATAATTTAACATATCCTCCCCACTTTGTCTTTACTTCAGTGGGTCCGTAAAACCGGATTGCCAGAACCGGAATCATTTTATGACTCCTAGTCCTGGCAATCCGTGAAACCTCTTGCCATAACTTCTTTGTTATGGAAAATGACTGTTGCTGAGTTGACTTACATTCAAACAAAAATAGCTGATCTTCCTTTGAAGATTGGGGTTGCAAATCCCCTTTCTCATCCTTAGCACCAGATGAACTGGTCTTACGGAGGTTGGGAAAATAAGTAGCTAATTCCTCTTCATGACGATCAGCCATCATTTGCTTTTTAGTTCTCAGAATAGCCGCTTTCACTCATTGCAAAATTAAGGTTAGTCAACGGGGAAGAAAGACGCTCAATGTATTCCTTGTCTTCATTAATAGAACGCTCGAATTCCTCCTGAATCTCCTTAGAAAATCCATGGGTGTTTGCAGCAACAATCTCATTCATTCTCTTTGAATTCTTCATTTTTATATTTATCCTTTTATTTAATTAAATTTCTGGGTCATTAATATCAGGCCCATCGAAAAATTTCTTTCCAAATTCATTTTCTAATTCTTGTTCTCTATCCCTGTCTCTCTTCCTTCCTGCTTTGATGGCGGATCTTATATCCTCCAGGAGCTCTTCCTTGCGATTAGATTGTACCACAGCCTTCAACAGCTTGTCAGCACCTTGTTCCTTAAAATCACGCCACGAGAACCATGATCCGGCTTTCTTTACAACATCGAGCAAGACACCTATACGGAAAAGGTCGTTGTCATAGTCAATACCAACGTGGTCCAAGTACTGACTTGGCTGATTATAAAAATCTGTCCACCCTTGTATCAGTGGGGGGCCATAAGAGTTCTTAATGGTCTTAATTAAGATGGGGAATCCGACCTGTAGGTCTTCACCATTCACCTTATCGAAGTACTTTTCGGTACCTGGCCGTAGGTACAGGACAACGCTCATCTGATGCTTCACGGCATGACCACCTGGCCTCATTAGCTGGTGGTAGCCACTAATATCATCTCTTAACTGATTGATCATGAACACGGTGACGTCGAACAAATTTGCCAATGGCCCATTCGTTTGAACGCACCTTTTCATGACAGAAGCATTCCCTCCAATTTTGTCCTTCTTATCGGTTACCTCCTGTTGTGAATAAGAGGTCGCAGCGGCTCCAATTGAATCCCATACTATGGCACAGAATAGATCAGATTTAATCAATCTGGTCATTGTATCCACACCGGACTCTGCATCTGCTGGTTGGACTAAGACCATGTTCTCCCCGATAAAGAAACCTAACTTCTCAGCCCATTCCTTATTGAACCTATGTTCTATATCAATATAAGCTACAAGCTTTTCGCCCTTATAATAATCATAGCAATCCTTAAGGCCTAATATAGCCATAGTGCTCTTACCAGAGTGCTCCCGTCCAAAAATTTCTATTAGCTTACCTTCTGGCCACCCTCCAATACCTAAGATATAGTCAAGCGTAGGTGAAAACGTTGGGATAGCATTGATATAATCAAAATCATCGCCCAATGAAGCAACTGGTTTATGAGATCCCTTGGGGGTAAAGTCAGCATTTATTTCTTTAATAAGTTTTTCTAGTATTTTTTTTTGGTCAGTATTCGTCATATTTTATTCCTATAATTTATTCAGCAAGTGTTTCTTGTCTAAGATGTCTTTCAGACAATTCTTCATTAAACAATTCACCTTTTGATATATGATTTTGCCTATCCAGCATGAACAGACTAGGTCTACTAAATGATGTATTACAAATATTGCACAAATACCTTTTTTTCATTTACAATTTCCTCGTTATATATATTGTACTGTATTTACACATGGTTTGTCAACCCATTATGGATCAACTATCTTTAAGGAGGTCCAATCTCCAAATATTCTGGAGAGCTAATCCAGTATTTAATTTCTCTACTTTAATAAGGACTGGAGTGCCCTCTTCCAGTTTATCCTTAACTACCTGATAAACAGACGGGAAAACTACGATTTGTAGAGAACTTACATTACTAATCTCCCCTTCTTCATTCGATTCTTCAATAAAAAGACTGTCGTCCTCAGGGAGATCCAGCACAATTTGTGCCATTTTTTGACCTGGATTTTTACCTTTCTTTGTTACTAAAGGTTTAATTTGTGACAATAAGCCCCCAACAATTGTTTTCTCACCAGTTATTAAGTAATCTTCGCCAGGGAATGTTGTTTCCTTCCTTATTAGATCGGTATACCCTTGCAATGGATTAATGGTGACTAAAGATCCTAAATTAGCTAACTCGTTGGCTGCCCTGTTATTAAGGTTCAATTCTGCTTTTAAGCAATTAAATTTTGAAAGTGTTCCATGACAAAGTTCACATTCAATTTTGCCAACATGGGGGGCATCAAAATCTGTTTCTGACCATCCTTGCTTTTCCGTTAAGAACTCTCTCAGAGCATTTACGGTGCTCCCGCTTAATGTATCAAATGCTCCAACAGAAATCATTGAATAGATTGAATTTTTATTAATCCTAACTTTACTTCTTGTAATTTTAGAAATAAAATCAGCCATTGAATCAAATGGTTGTAATGCTTCTATAGCTTTAGCTGTAGCCCCAGATATATACTTGATTGACTCTAAACCATATCTTATTGAATTATTCTTGGTTAGAGTAACTTTTTCTCCAGACTCATTTACATCAGGACCAAGAACAGAAATTCCTAGCCTTCTGGCTTCCTTGGTATATATTGGAGCCATCTTCGGATTCGTTCTAAATAGTGCGGTCATAAATTCATGTGGGAAATGGGTCTTAAGAAAAGCTGTCCAGTACGTGATGAAAGAATACCCTAAGGCGTGACTCTTATTAAAACCGTATTCTCCAAACCGTTCTAATTCATCAAAAATACTATTAGCTAAATCTTCACCTGTTCCATTCAAAACTGATTTGTTGACAAAGATTTCTCGTTCTTCTTTCATCTTATCAGCTTGGGACTTACCAATTATCTTGCGTAATCTATCTGCTTCTTTTAGGCTATACCCAGCAATTTCTACAGATGCTTTCATAGCCTGCTCTTGGAATACAAATGTACCAAGAGTGCTACCGAGAATTTCTCTCAACTTTGGATGTTTGTATATAACTGGAACTTTCTTATCACGCTTTTGCAGATATAGTTCAAGATAGTTCAATCCAGTTTTTTCATCAATAGCTCTAGAAATTCCTGGACGGCATACGGAAATTAATGCTCCTAACTCATCAATGTTCTTTGGCTTAAACCTTTTAGAAAGATGAGACAGATTAGATGTTTCCAATTGAAATATTCCAAGATCATTGCCACTCGATATATCTTCCCAAACTTTTGGATCTTCATAATACTTTTCCCAATTATTTGCCCAGTCATAAAAGTGATCTATAGCATTTTCACCATAACGTTCTTTTATAATCCTCATGGCCTCTGAAAGAGTGGAAAGTGTTCTTAGACCCAGTATATCAATCTTGACAAACCCAAGATCTTCTACCCCATGCATATCAAATTGAGTACTAATTTCTTCGTCGGTCTTATACCTTAATGGTAGTTTACCGATCAAAGTTTCCTGACTGACCACAACTCCAGCTGCATGAATTCCGTGGTGGCGAACATGTCCTACTGTGTTAGGCAGAAGCTTAAATAGCTTAGGGTACTTAACTATCCACGGTGCAAACTCATTAGCATAGAAGTTTAAAATTTGTTGCCAGGTTAGGTCCTTCAACAAGACACCATTTATATTTAACTTAGCATCTATGATATTAGAAATCTTATTAGCATCATTAATAGGGATATCAAGCCCTCTGCACAAATCTTTTATAGCTTGTTTATGAGCCATTGTATTAAAAATACCAATACTCGCTACCGAGTTCTTTCCATATTTTGTTTCAAGATATTCTTTAATTAGATGCCTCTGATGTTGAGGTACATCTATATCAATATCCGGTAATGATACTCTACCTATATCTAGAAATCTCTCGAAGTATAATTCATGTTTGATGGGGTCTATTTCAGTTATGCCCAAAGCTAGAGCAACAATAGAACCAGCTACCGAACCTCGCGCAGGACCGATTAGAATATCATGTTCTTTTGACCATCTAATAATATCTTGTACAATTAAGAAATAGCCTTGAAATCCATGCTCAATAATTACATCAGTTTCATATTGAATTCTATCCAAGTATAGCTGTACTTCATCTTCAGTAAGATGTGGCTTAATTCTTTTTTCGAAACCGGATTGAATATTCCTACGAAGGAATTCAGTGTCCATGTCTTTATCACCCAAGAAGATAGGCATTCCTTCTTGTCGTGGTATTTCTACATTACACAGGTCAATTATTTTACTAGTATTTGCTATTGCTTCAGCAACAACTTCTTCTGGCAAATAGTTTAAACGTTGGCGACTTTCCGCTTCCCCAATCATGGATAATTGGTTTTCACCATAATGAAATCTCGTAGGATCGTTCATTGTTTTACCCATTTGCACTGCGGTTATACATTCGTGCAGGTACCAATCTTCAGGGTGCGTATAGTGAGAATCATTTACAATAATCATCGGGATGGAAAGTCTTTTTGCCAATAGGACGGACGCTTTATTCCATTCCTCTTGTGTCTTATCTTGGAAGGTATGCAGTTCAAGAAAAAATCTATCACGGAATATAGCTTGTAGTCTCGATGCATTCATGAGTGCTTGGTCGGGATTAGTAAGAATATCTTTACCGATCCATCCCCCCATGCACGCAGAAGTAATGATCAAACCTTCATTATATTTTTCTAAAAGCTCCCAGTCGATCCTTGGATCGTAGTATTTACCTTCTATATAAGCTAAACTACTTAGAGCCCAAAGATTTTCTAAGCCTTGATTCGTCATCGCAAGAATAACTAAATGACCAGTTGACTCACCACGCTTTTTAGTTTTGTCACGATTTTTACGGTCATCACACATATATGTTTCAATCCCATATATTGGCTTTATACCATATTCTTTGGCATACTTTTCTAATTCTAAATGACCGCCTACTTCACCATGATCTGTTAGGGCAATCGCACCATAATCCAATTCCTTAGCTCTCTTGACCATATCTTCTATATAAGAAATGCCATCTAGGGCACTATATTCACTGTGATTGTGCAAGGATGCCCACATGCCCTACTCCTTTTTGCTTTCATCGAACATAAGTCTTAACATATATCAAATCTATCCATATCTATTATATAAGATCACAGCCAAAGATGCGAGAACCCCAGAGGATTTTATCCCTCTGGGGTCATCTCACCTTTGTATTTATATAAACATTAACTGTGCAATTCAGACTTCAGCCTCTCAGCATAAGTATCTTCTTCAATACTTATGCTACTTGTCTCTTCATAGTCATCATCATCCCACTGATTATTTGCTGGCGCATTAGAAGAAGAATTAGAATTAGAGTTAGAGTTCGTCTGAACCGTTTCTACTCCATGAAGATACCGGTCATAATATTCCTGGCTTCCCATGCGCCGCAAAAGGCCCTCAACATCAGGTATGTATGGGTTGTACTTGCTCAGGTTATCAATAGATGCTCCATAGGCTGGAATTATTGAATAAGTAGTCTGAGTCCCCTTACCCATACGAATAATTTCAAAGTCCCTATCTGTTAAATTGAGACCTTGATTCTCAAGTCGGCTAGAATGCACTGCAATTTGACCCCAAAAACGAACTCCTTGGTTAATAATAGCTACATATGGAGCCTTTGCCATCTTACCGTCCAGCTCATACTCAATGATGGCATCGCGGTGCTCAGGATACTTGTTTTCGTCGGAACCAGCAAATACTCTGACGTTCCGATTAGTTTCAGGGTCCTTAACAAACTTTGGCTCACGCAAGACTACGATGCCATATCCAACTTCACGACGCATTGCCTCAGGGGCTTGCTTAGAACCAAACGGACGATTGCACAATTCGCATTCAGCCCCAAATACCTCTCGGCACACGTAACTTCTCTTCTTGCCATCGAATGATTGAACAAACTCGTGCATGTCCACGAAAATAATATCGTCACCCGTAGTAAGGAATCTTACTACCCTAGACTCATTATCTCCCCAGGTAAGGAACTTAGTGGTAAGACCCTTTGAAAAATCTCGGTTCTGGTTATTCAACCTAGCCAGAGCCTCGTTTACAACACTCATACCTCTCTTGAATGACATTTTGTAATACCTCTCTTTGTTTAACTATCATCTCTGATAGTATCTATTTTTTTTTCTCCAATTGGAGAACCTGTGTGCTGATGAACACTCTAGAAGTCCTTAGAGGACTAACTATCCTAGGATGTTCATCAACTAGATAAAGTGTAGCGTCCTGCTACCCTCTTGTCAAGCTTATGACTTAAAAATCTTATAATGCATAGAATATTCTAACCCAGTGACTGACTCGGGAATATCTAATATGGTTGCTGGATCTTCATCATTAGGTGTATCAATGATACGTACACGGGAATACTCCCTGAGCCGTCCGTAAACACCAGTTGCCCCTTGACGCCCTGCCTTGTCACCATCCATGTAAACAATTAAATTCTCAAAACGCCTTAACAATTTGATCTGATCGTCTGTAACAGATGCACCAAAAGTTGCGACCACATCATTAATACCCCTGGACTTTAGGACCAGAACGCTCATGGGACTTTCAACAACATAACAATGATCGTTCTGAGTAATATTGTTAAGGTTATAAAGAGAGTACTGGCGCGGGAATCCTCTTGTATTTTTATACTTAGATACATTTTGTGAATCATCTAGTCTTCTAGAAACCCATCCAACTAGATTATTGTCTATAAAATGTGGCAATACATTTCTTCTAACTAATATTATATTATTAGTTCCCTTCTCTATTTCAGGGCTAGGGGGTAATAGACCAGTTTTCATTTCTCTTTGAACTTCATAAGATACCCCTCTAGAAAATAAGTACTCAGAGGGCTGAATCCACTCATCTAATATTCTCTCTGAATACTTTGGAATAATTAACTCTTTAGGAAAATTCTTCTCCTTTAAGACCTTATCTAATCGAGTAATAAATTGCTCTGTTAAAATCGGACGGAGCATTTCCGAATAGTTTTTAATCTTATTAATAGCCTCAGTCTTGGAGATATTTAGAGCATTTTGTACAAGCCATATAATCGTACCCCCGCCGCAAACATGGCAATTTGCTAACAACGATTCTTTATTTACAGACGCAGAAGGAGTTTGATCACCGTTACTATGTAACCCAAAGTCAAGAACGCAGGAATGTATAACCTCATCACCGACTACTTGAATATTCTTAGCTCCGAGCAAATCTTCTAAAAGATTTTCTACATCTAATCCTGGAAATACTTCTTGTAAATAATTATGCATATTTCTTAATCTCCCACCGCATCTTCATCTACGTCTAATTCTTTTATTACTTCAATAGAAGTCTTATCGCTCATAGTATATTCCATTAAATAAGATTTTAAGCTACTTCGACGAGACTTAAGGATCTCAAACACCTTTACTTCTTGTTTAATCATTTCTTGGGTAGCAGAAATTCCTATAGCAATACTAACATTCTGCTCAATCTGAGAAGACAGGGCAATATGTTGCAATCCCCCTCGTTGCTTTTGCTTGTTTTGTGATTCTCTGTTGAACTGTACCAACCAAATACTTGCCAAGTTCATCTCTTTATTAATCCTAGTGATATCTGTGATCAGCTCAGACATCTGTTGCATCTGAAAATTATTAGAGTTCTTATAATTACCTTCAGGGGTAAGCCAACTTAGTTGATCCCCTACGACCAACTCTGCACCCCACAACTTAGCACGAGCATAGAGGTCTTGAACTGTTCTCTCTGAAGAATGGGACGGCGTGTCTACCAACAAGTTGTCTCCGAACAATTCGATCTCTGCCCTAGCTGTCTTTAACTTATCTAGCTCTATTGAGTTGAGTTCGCCACGTTCATACTTTGCATAACTTACACCGCTTACCAAACAGTCTAAGCGCTTCATCTGGAGCTCTTTGTCCAACTCAAGGTTTAACAAATAAACCTTCGTCCCTCTTTTGGCCGCTTCTATAGCTATTTTAGCCCCGGTTAGTGACTTACCAATTCCAGTATACCCAGCAATTACGGCTAACTCTCCTGGATGTATTCCATATAGTTGGTCATTGATCAAGTCCCATCCAAAATAAATTCCCTTACGCTTCTTAGACTTTTCTAGATCAATAGTAGAGTCAATATATTCTTCTACCCTGTGTTGGAAACCATCTTTGTAAATTTCAATGCGTTCTCTCGTCGATGTATCTTCCTGGACTTTAGATAATCTAGAAATCGTTAAAGAGATTGCCTTTTCTGGATCATCATCCAAAGTTTCTGCTGATTCTAGAAGAATTTTCTGAACCTTGGATCGACGATACTTTTCTAGTAAATCATCGGTGATGATATGGACCAGATATTCTTCTGTTGGCCACCCGTTATGATTAAAATAGCCCTCAAACTTAATCTTTAAAAGATTTTCAGTAGGTGCTGTTTTGAATTCTGATTTGATCAGATAATCTAAAGAGAAATTATAAATTTCTCGTATGGAATTATCATAAAAATGTTCTGGCCTGATACCCTTATCCCACAAGTATTGCAAATCATTAATATTAACGAAATTCCTAATTGCTGTATGTTCTAAATCCATGTGGCATAACTCCGAGCGTTGACTTTTCTTTAATAAATTTTTCTAACTTTTTGTTCTTTAATCTCCGTAATAACTCTAGTCCGAGCAGTTTCTCTATAGTCTATCCCAGATACTTCCTGAAGGATCATGCGTTCTTTCAACAGAGAAAATATAGCAGCTCCGTAACCTTCATTCAACTCCTCTTTGTTAAGATTTGTTGTCATAAAAGTAGATCTGTTATCTAAAGCACGTTGACGAAGAACATGGTCAAAGGTAGCCTCCGAAAGATTGTTGGAAGAACGAAACTCCTTTCCAACATCATCGAGAATAAACACATCAGACTTAACTACTTTATCTTCAAAACGGTCACGGTCATTATTATTTCCCCAACCCCTTGTAAATTCATCAATCATCTGAGTAAAGGTGGCAAAATACACCGAATAACCTAATTTGACTAGCTCTTTTGCGATAAGAGCAGCTAATAGTGTTTTCCCGGTCCCCCACGATCCATAATAAAGAATCCCCATTCCATTCTTTACCATGGCTTTATGCTGTTTTAAATAAGCTTCAGCAACATTCAATCCTCTAGGATCACCTTTGTAATCGGACCAGTCTAGTCGTTGATAAGTTTGTCCGATACCCGCATTTAAATAATGCTTATAGAGTTGAAGCTGGATCTTACATTCTCCACACGATCTATCTTCACAAGTAGGGCATCCTCGCTTAGAAAATTTGGATAAGTTAGGATTCCTATGTTCTAGGAATTCTATTACATTATCAGATAAGAATCTAGTGGTTAGATCCTTATAATCATTCTGCCATGAGATTAACAAAATTTTCTCCGTCTAAAGTTCCTGAGACCGCTGGCCTATTCTTCTTATTTCTTTCTTCCCACAGAGCATTAAATAGGATATCTTGTATCCATTTAGCGCCCGTTGAAAATCCGGTCGCGGTAATGATATTACCGTTTATATTCCCTTTGAACTTATTAAACAGAATATCTACTATATCGGCTGCATCAACTCCATATCTGTTAATAAATCCTTTGAAGTAGGAAGTTTCCTTGTCCCATTCAATAACGTACGGGATGTTATGGATCTTTTCAAATCTTTGAGAAAAGTATACTAATAAATCTCTAGGCTTTGTCAAATCCAATGTACGTTGGGTCAAAGACCCTTCTACATTACTTTCAATCTTTTTATCACTGCTCCCATTGTCCTGAATTTCCCACGCCTCGGGCATGTCTGCCTTCCTTTTCTTCCCTCAGTGACTTATTAAATGCATATGAGACATTGGCAAAATTCTTTACCTTGTTCTCTACCTCATCAGCAAAATCCTTATCTAAATCCTTAGACGACCTACCAGTAGGTACAATCATTGAAATACTCTCTTTGGAAATTAAATGAAATGCATAAAAGGTATCTCTCAATTGAGAGCCCCAAAGCTGTAACCAATATTCATCTAAGCCAGCCAAGAAGCCTACAACTATTGTAGTAGGAGTATAAATCTTCACTTCTTGCCTCTTCATAGCCCATAGAGATAGGTTCCTTTCGAACATATCTTCAGATTCCTGAGCTAATTTCTGATGAGTAGTAGTTTCTTCTTCCAACATTTTGCCTCAACTTTATAAATTGTATTTACTTAAATTTGTTCGGGACTTTCATCTTCAGAATCAATATCTATATAATTGTTCAAAAAGAAATCAACAACTTCCATTGGATGCTTATCACTCCAATTATCTAGTGTACTAATGTAGCCACATGCCTGATAAAAAAGCTTTTTGTAATCATAGCTACCAACTGCGGTAATTACTCCCATACTTCTCTCCTTAACTTCCAGGTGTTAATTACTTCCCACCTAAGAGTATACTACTTGTATACTTGGTCGGTCAATAACTTCTTGGAAAGATATATGTGATTCACGCAAGAGACTCTTCATATTCTTTGTACCCCTTCCCCCTTCAAATAAGATAGCATAGTCAATCCCGGAGTCAATCATTTTAGAATTCCGGAGAGGACCAGCAGAGGCACCATATTTCTTCCAATCTGCGGGGAAGCATTCAACTTTTAGGTCATTATAGCGTGCCCACATAGTGGATAATCTATCAGCACCAGAAGCATCTCCATTAACAATGGTTATATTGACGCCTTTTTTAGTCACTTCATCCAAGACATCTGAAGATACTAGTTTTCTCTGCTCACTTGTATATTTGTGCAACCATTCAGTTAATGCTGAATCCAACAACCTATAATCATAAAAATTTCTACCACCTGCAACCAGCAATCTAAACACCACTACTCCTTTTGATAGTTATTATATACATCAAAATCAGAAAGACAATCCACAGACTCCCAAAATCCCAAAGAGTGCATAGACCCAATGTCACAAATACGACTTGGCATAGTATATTCTATAGATGATCTAACCTCTGAGTCAGTAGGGTCTACTGCAATCGTAGAAATATGATCAGATAATATCTTGGAAATTTTATTTACTTCATCTATAGATTTAACTATTAATATCTTTATCTCTCCATAAAGAATATCAGGCTTGATGGATATAGTATTCTTTGTTGTATTAATATAATTAAATGGTTTCTTACCACTTACAATTTTAGCTAAATTAATTTTTTGTGCAAAATTTAATTTTGATCTAAATTCTTCTATTTGTTCTCCATAGGACAAAGAGTATATCGTATTTATTGCACGTAAAGTATCTTCATCTATTTCCCCCACTGAAATATAAAATTTAGGAGAAAGCGAACCGAAACCATAGAAGCTAAAGAAATCAAAACACATATTATCTATGATAGTATCTGTTATAGCATTCCCTTTAATCACACCAAACGATATCTTGTTTTCATGGGTATAAACTCTACGGTGTTCATTGTTTAATAGCTTATAATATTCTATGAGATCATAATCTCCGTAGACGATAATATCTGTAGCTTCTTCTATTGCGTTTCTCCAAGAGAAAGAAAGCTCAATTTCGGAGTCCGTACCTATATAAACATTCGTCTTAATATTATTAACATTATTATTCTTAATAATATTTTCTATTATTAGCGCTTCATCTAATGAAGATGGCTTAATGTCTAAAGTATCTGCTCCACTTAGTTGGAGAGCTAAAAATACATTTCTGGGCACTAAAAGAGGAGAGCCGTCTGACCCCACAATTACGATTTTTCGGTTGGATCTATTAGTATTATAAGAAAAATTAATAGGAACAACACTTTCGTTAATTAATCTTTCATAATCATTTTCTAAGAAAATACCAAACTGCCCTAGAATAGGCAGGAGATTCCCTTCGTCATTAATATACTGACCTTTGTTATAAAGTTTATCCATTTTAATTAGGCCTCGGATTTACTCCGGTTCTTAATATTTCATTAGATTTTCTAATTATTTGTACAGCATTATTATTGTTGTACATAACACCAAGGTCATCACTTATAATAAACGGGCAACTCCATACATTGGCTGTATCAATAAAGGCTAAATTACCTTCTACCCCAGGCCCCATTTCCTCTCCGGTATCTGGGTTAAGAACCCTAACAGAAACAGTATGAGGGATCATATAGGATAGATTTTCGCCCCAACGGAATAGCTGACTTGATAGCTCAGTACTGTAATAAACTTGGATTATATCATTCAACGATGTATGAAAAAATTTTGTAAGCCAATCATTTAATTCATATAAGGTTAAATCCATCTTTGATAACTCAATATAATCTCCGAACTGAATAATAGTGGGGACTCCCGCAGATGTATTAACAATGGAGTTCACATCCAAAGTATCTACTGTGAGTTTAAGATCATAAAATAGATTTGGAGTACCAATAATGATAAGAGGTTCTAGCTGTTGATCGCTAGTGGACTCCATAAATTCTTTTACTGCTACTGGATCTAACGGGTTTAAATATTCATAAACTCCGCGAAAATCATATAAAGTAGATAAGTACTCATACATATATGATAAAATAGAATTAGACTTTTTGTTATCAATAAAGACCATTCTATTGCTAGGAATTCCATCAATATTTAATATATTATAAGAAAAATTATTATAGATAGATGCTCGTAGAAATTCTGTATCTCTCAATAAATGATGCTTAGGCTTTTCTCCCTTAGAAATAAATTCCATAGAATTTACAGGAAGAACCCCCAGAGTTTCACTTAGCTGCATCTTTCTCTTAGAAAATTGAGAGGCCGGAGCAAGAGGAATCTTGCGCCAATCATCTAACTTACCAATAGAATACTTTCTGTAATTCTTATTGTGCAAACGATGTAGATCATATAGATCTAATGCTATCTTTTCAAAAGAAAAGCGATAAGGATATTTGATCCATTCTTTGGTATTATTTAATATAGTATTAACTTTTTGTATCCTCATATTAATTTTCTACCTATCTTCAACTTATACCACAAAAGATTATTTTTCCAATCTTCTAATATTTTAGTGAATTCTAATTTCTTAAGGAGCTCTTCGAACTTAGTGGCATTAAATGAGCCCGGTAAAACCGGATCAAAAATCATATCCTGTTCTGTTACTATTGGAAATTCTTCCCGATTATCAAGTTGTATTAATTTAAATGCTAGCTCGACATTATGCCGTTGAGCTTTTATTTGTTCATCATTTTCTAATACACTATCAAGATTACCATACAACTCTATTAATTTAGCTGCCTTAACTGGTCCAATACCTTTGGCCCCTTTAATATTATCGCTTGTGTCCCCGCTTAGTGCCCAAAGTTCTGGTAACCTATGCGGTTCAATTTTATACTGTTTCAGTATATCATCGTAAGTTACGATTTCTTCTTTGATATTTTTACTAAGACCTAAAGATGGTTTAAGAACTGTTACATTGGGTCGGATAAGTTGTAACATATCATGGTCAAGAGAAACTATTATAACCTCATCAAATTTATCCGCGAAATCTATAACAATCTTTGAAATAATATCATCTGCTTCTACACCTTTGTACATTCTGTAACAAATATTAGAAGCTTCCATAAGAGAATATACCATATCCCTTTGCGGGGAGAATTCATCCGCAGTATCTGGATTTTGTTTACTCAACCTGCGTTCACGACGTCTATCTCGATTAGCTTTGTATTCAGGATACATTGCTAGACGCTTTTTAGATCTTCCTTTGTCAAAGGCTACTACCATATGAGTTGGCTCTAACCGTTTTGTCAAATAAGTTACAGAATTTAAAAATCCATATATCCCCCACGTAGGTTCGTTATTAGAGTTGCGAAAGTCATGTGACATCAAAGATGTATACGCCCTAAGCAATAGGGAAGTACCATCGAGGATTATTAAAGTACTAATAGTTAATTATAAGTATATAATATTTAGATGATCTTGTCAACTAATAGAGTCACTATGACCAATGCCACACCAGCTAGGAATAGTAAACTATAATAAAAAGTCTTATTATAAGCAAGGTTAATCTTAGTTCTTAAGATGAAATTATTATTTCTTCTCATTATCATACCTTTTAAAATCAGTTAATTGTGATTTATTACTTGGGCATCTATGGACTACTTCTATAGCATTAAGAACTTCAGCCTTCTTTTTACACTTAGGACAGATCCAAGATTGAGGAACATATTGTACCTTATTCTCAGAATCATAATAATCGTTACTTCTTTTTGCCATTATTCTTCTCCTCGATGGTCCCAGTGAGGACGATATCGGTATAATTGATCTCTCTTATCCTTAGATTTAATTCTCTTCTTTTTTTTGGTGGGTGGCTTTACTAAGTCATGAGCCCATGGTTTTTTCACTGAACTTATTCTAGCAGATTTTTCTCTCTTGTTGAGGACGTACCATGTTTTTTTATGAACGAGAGTAGAAAATGAATCAAACCTTAACACTAGTAACGCATGTTGCGAGTTGTCTATAATGTTCTTACGGTGTAGAGAAGCTGCCATCTCTCTAAGATCAGAGACACAATACATTCTAGCGAACCTTTTACCCACTCTTAATGGTTCAATTGGAGTATTATCGTAGTATAAAAAATTGTTTCTATAGTGATGAGCCATAAAAGCTGCATATGATAAATCAAAAAATTGTGCAGCCATATATGCACTAAATCTTGGTAGATTTTCTAGATCCTCACTACTATAAGGTGTCCTTTCAATTTCATCTAAGAACAGCACCCAATTCTTGGGATACTTTTTATAATTAGGATTCAACGGATTAGTATTTGGATCTTCAGCATAAGGCCCCTTATATTTAGGAGCGTCAAGAAATCCCCCTCCTGTTTCGGGAGGCACATCAGGATTTTCTACCTGGGTTAATTGTAAATATCTTTTTTTATTCAATTTGATCGCTTAAATTATTACTCGGCTCGCAATACATACACCACTCGTTAATTCCTAAAATCTTAGTTAATGACAATACATTAATTATATTGGGACATCTTTTACAAAAGATAACTGAATCCAATTCCATAAATCCTCCTTTCATCTTTTTTACGATTTTATATAATTAAATATTACTCTTCCATTTCTCGAATATAAATAGCAGTTGTTCTCTTAGAAGGTACTGAGCTTAAATAAATATCTTCGGAGTAAATATTTCCTCTGACCATTTCCTTTTCAAGGAACTGCTCGTTTACCTCATAAGTAATGATAGTTTCTTGAGTCACTTTACCGTCGGGATATTTTTTATTAACAGTTGTCGTAACTTCATTAGTTACTGACTTAAATTGTTCATCGCTAAGTCGCTTCTTTAACAAATTTATGTCAATCTTTAAAGTCCCTCCTCTAATTTCCTTAGAAATTCTGAGCTTATGTTTAGGGCTCACCAAGCTACCAGAGGTAGTATCTGGGTCAACTTGATCCAAAGAAATTATATCCTTAGCAAAAGTCTTTAGAGAATCCTCTCGTGAGGAAAGGATATCGCCTACCTTGCGAACTACCAATAACTCTTCAACCAGAGAATCAATTTCATTTTGAGAAAGATGCCTAAGATTGGTATTAGTAGTCCCAAACTGGTCGTTTAATTCTTCCATAGATTTTTGTATCTCAACAAAAGCATCTAGATCTAGATCCAGAAAACGTCTTTTAATGGATGCTCTACTAGGCAAAACTGTTATTTCACCATGCTCCGAAGCAAATTCGTAGTCTTTTATTAGTTGATCTAATTCACTTGAATTAGAATCATGTAACTGATCAATATTCTCTATAATATTTTTTTTCTTCATTTCCATATCTCATTTCAGAAGACTATTCCTAGTTTCTTCTTTATTTTTTTTCTCTGTCTCTTCTATCTCAGATTCAATTTCTAAATGCTCTTTTATTCTATTATCTAAGAGACTCCGGACGGCTCTTACTTCCCTTTCTAGGCGTCTAAAGTTAGAATCTAACCATTTGGCATCATTAAACGGTCTCTGAAGAAGATTTTTTAATGACTTGTTTTGGCTTCTTAGAGCATTCCTTTCATCTATAAGTTTCTTGATTTTAGAATTTTGCTCTTCAACAATTTCTCTCAATTTAGACTTACTTAATCTATTCATTCCCATTACTCTCTTCTATTTCTAAATCATCATAATAAGTGGCTTTTGAATTAGAGTTATTTCGGTATCGAACAAAAGCATATGAATCATTCATTGATGTAACGACACCTGACTCGGATTCAATATGCCCACGACGATATACTACTTTCTGACCTATTTTACATTCACCTTTTAGCATCTTTTCCCTCCTGGTCGTCGGAGAGGGCCGCGCGAAATCGGTGCGCACCTTCGTGGAGGTCGCAGGACGGCGCGTGGCCCGGCATCGGGATGAGCCCCTCGTTTGCTGCGAACATCGCTATTTGAGCGGCATAGTGGCAATCCTCGCAATTGCTCTCGTCCTCGCGTAGCCAATCTTGGGCTGCGGTTATCTTCTCCCGCAGCGCCGCCAGTTCCTCGTCGCGCTGGGCGAGTTGGGCGCGAAGGTTGGCGATCTCGTCGGTGAGTTGCTGCCCCACCGTTGCCATCGTTTCAGCGACTCTGTATCCGGTGAACCACCCGGAGCACTCGCTGGGGTTCACATGCCAGTGCTGGCAAATCTGGCATTTGTACGCTCTATTCTCCGTCACGCTCCGTCACTTCCTTTCAGCCCTCGGTCGAGAATGGCACGCACGTCTCGGATAATCGCTTTTAATTCCTGTTGCAAAAATGCCTCTGGTGCAGTCACCGGCTTAAACTCGTATTCTCCGGCTGCTACGTACTCGCGAAGTTCGTAACGCGCTTCCTCCACGACAGCCCGGAGTGCGTCACGCTCAGCGGTGAGCGAGGATACGAGATTTAATAATTCTTTTTCTGATTCTGACTCGTCTAATATTTTTATTAATGCACAGCTGGTGTGATATCGCCAACAACCAGAATAATGAGTAGTATTTAGATTAGCACTAATAGCTAATTCGCGTAGTTCTTGTCTCTCATCCATTAGTTTCTTAATTTTTACGTCTTGTCCTGTAATAATTTCTTTTAATGGAGACTTACTTAATTTATTCATTTTCCTCTCTTCTCATAGGAAATAGCACTTGCTAATCTTTCTACGCCACTCCACTCATCAATTGAATCATTATCACGCCATTCATAAAATATCTTAACAACATCCTTCGCAATGGAACTTAGCGTTGTAAGTTCTTTGCTAAGACTATCTACGAGTTCCAATAAATATGGGATATCATCATGGGCATGAGCAATAAAATTGGCATCCTTTTGCTGGGGGCAATCAGCTATGACCATTTCAATGGGAAAATCGTTTTCCCAAACTTCGACCATAACAATACCTTCCATGATGTTTTTATCATCACTTTCTACAAGCCACTTCCCTTGAGTTGCAATCTGCTCACGAGCACGAATCTCTTCTAGTCTTTTCTCATCAATATTATTATTCATTAATTATCCTTTTATAATTATATTCCTACTATTCCTTTAATTAATTTATCATTTTTTTCTTGATCATTAAGTAGACCCTCTATACAAAAATCTGGCACGTGATGTCCTTTATTTTTATGGAGTTCGAGATGGTTAATCATATCGGCAGTAGTATAAAAATTAGTCTCTATAATATCACCTACAGAATGAAAATAACCCCCAAAAGGAGCACTATCATCATCTCGCCATTCCCGTTCTTGTAATATACACCCACAGCATTCCAAAGAGCTTGGATGTGTCGTTAGAATAACGTATACATCTCCGTCGCCAAATCTACAATAACTCATAATATTTCATTATTCCAAACTAAATCTAATACGTTAGAAGTTGATTCTAAACGACGACGAGCAATCTCATATGCTTCGTCTTCATTCTCAGCCCATACACCTGTAGCAATATTAAATTCTACATCATAATATTTCTTTGTATCCATTATTCCCACTCTTCCTTGACTAGAGTGTTATTCTTATTCGCTGTATCTTCAGCGGAGTCAACCAATTCATCTTGGCTCTCACCGTTACCACTGCAATCACCATCACCAGACTCACACCCATTATCTGAACTTTCAGTGCTATCAGTCTCTCCAGAGTTAATTATAAACTCAGTGACAACAGAGCTAAAGTTCGGTGCAATTACGCCAGAATAGAGTTCCTCAAACTTCTTAGCGAGTTGCTCAAGGTCATCCATTTCATCAGTAGTAATTTCTGCACCAACTGATGGCTTAAAATAATTGAATGAACCATTTTCATTTTGGACAGCCAACGTAGCATCCAAATTTACTGTTAATTTATAAGTTATCATTTTTCTCCTTTATAGGTAAGTTCCGGGAGCTTCCCAGTCTTCCTGTTTTACTATTATTTGTTCTTTATTTTTCTCTTCGTATAGTTCAGCTAATGTGGCTTCTTTGTGTTGACTACCCATCCATGTAGTAGCTTCGTTTGTCGACAACTTCGGAATGTGAATATTGGCTAAGGTTCTACCTGGACGGACTAGGGCTGGATGGAGTTTCTCAAGTTTAACATTGGTTGTGATTAATATCAATATCTTTAGCCCTTGACCCAATAACCCATCACCTATATTAAGGAGCCGAGATACAGATGGACTGACTGATCCTTTATCGTCAGAGGATATTAATTCTTCTGTATCTTCAAAAATTAATAAACGAAACTTGGAAGGAACACCAGTTGAATTCTCATTTGCAGAATAATGATCTAAATCATCGCTATCGGTAGAATAAAATAAATTAGTTAAATATTCATTGAATGAATTTTCATCGTGATCTTCATCTTCCTCTTCCAAAATAACCTGGCTCAAATATGAGGAGCTGCTTAAAATGGATTCTGGATCAATGATGTACTCAACATCACACCACTCCTGCCACTCTCTTATCAGAGCTCTGATCAAAGTTGTTTTCCCCACCCCAGCATCTCCATGTAGCAAGATGATCTTACCACCATCTCCAATTTGGGATGGCTGCATGTTCATTAGCCGAGAAATTGAATCTATTGATTCAATAGCATAGTTTTTCTTTATATCTTCCCAGGAAGGCAGTTCTAAAAACTTAGAGCTATACTTCGGGCCATAAGATGCCATACTCCAAAACTTAATTTTAACCGCGTCTTGCAACGGTGATGAAATCGGTTGAGAAAGTCCTCTAAATTCTTCAAAAACATGTCTTACTTCTTCACCATTATCATCTTTGTTACTTATGAAGATAAAATTAACATTAGAAAGTCCAGCGTATACACGTAAATATATATATACATTCTGGTATAACCAGAGCTCAGCCTCTTTGTACCGGCTACTTTCTCTGAAAGTTTTAGTAGAGGATAATAATTTACCCTTTTTAATTAGGGTACTCTTATCGAACTCTACATCCTTCTTGGAAAAGAAGATTTGGTGGATTGGAGCTTTTCGAGAAATCTCCAGGAGTAAAGCAGCCAGAGCCGCATTATCATCTTCAAAGTCAGGAAGTGCCTCGTGTAAAGAGTAGGATCTTATATCAGTCATATAGTACTTTCCATTAAAAGGAATATACAAATTCTTTGAGGCCAACAACCCGTAGCCATCAACAATGGTATTAGATCAGAGGTGGATTGTCAACACCTATATTGTTACTCTGAAGAACTTGGATCGCCTCTTGGACTAAAGGATTAGTAGTAAGTCCCATAAATGATAAAGACTTTTTGATAACTGCATTACACCATTTGCTATTTTGAGAATAGTTTTTAAACGCATCTATATTACTATCTGTTACATCAATCTGAGCAGCAGATAGAACTATAAATATTGCTTTATCTAAAGTCATTTACTGCTCGTATTGAACTTTCTCTTTACAAAATCCTAGACCATGTATTTGTCCAGGATATGCTACAGTATTACAGAAATGGCAAATACGAGGTTTTATGAATTTCTCTTCAATTTCTAAAGTTTCAGAAACTGGTTCTTCAATTATCTGAGTCTCACGATCCTTATTATATTGTCTTAAAGCATTTAAAGTTTCTTCTTGCTTTTTTTGGAATTCGTCTTTGGTCATTATACCTTCTTAATTAGAGAAGAAAGTTTCTTTTGATTATTCCTAATATACTCCGGGAAAGTACTATCTATAGCAGTAACCTTGAGTTCAAATTCTCTTTCAAAAATATCCTTGTTTTCATTCATGCGACGATGGATATCATTTATTACAGAATCATTATTATACTCTTGATGTGCATACGACTTAATTTTTTTCTCTATCATTTCTTTACCTCCCAAAAATGACCAATGCCATCCTGCATCCGGGAGAATATTAGTCATATAGCTTTGTCGTAGGGTTTCAGCATCAATATTTTTATAAGTATTCAGCGAACATGCTCTGGTACCAGCCCACGGCTCAGAAAGATTAACAACATTCAAGAAGTATTGGAACATTCTTTGCTCAAAAGAATAGACTTCATCTTCGTTAAAATTATCTTTTAACCATGCAACAGCATTGGGATCTGGTACTTCGTCAAGATCACTAGTAAGAATAATCCAATTGTCGTCTACACCATACTTTTCCAGATCTAATATGTACCCACGTTGGTATCTATCTCTTCCCCAAGTATCCAGACCTTCTGGGAATTGGATTACCTCTGTTTTAGTATTGTCTTGATCAACCTCAAATAGCTCTCTGGGCATGCCCGAGAAAGTAGTATTTGCCTGTTTCACTATAAACAGATCTACTACATCCTTCAATATTTCTCGGCGCAAATCAAGAAGAAATTTTTCACCATTATAAAGTGTAATATCCACGACTCGCTTAGCCATGATTCTTAGCTTTCTCTATAATTTCATTATAGTAATGATCAAATTCTTCTTCAATCCAAACTACGCGACACTGCCACTTATAACTCATAATTATTTCTTCCACTCAATAAAATTTGGTTGAACATTCTTAACGTGAGATAAATTTTCAGCAATCTTTGTTCTATTATATGCCTTTCGGAATATCTCTTCCCACTCTGGCATAATTGCTGTCTTCCAGTTTAATTGAGTTGCCCATTCATAAGCTTTATCGGCCTTTGATAAGGCCTCATCATAATGGTCCATTATATATATAATGGTGTCAGCAGCCTTTTCAACATTAGTAAGAGGTCTCAACCTGTTGAGATCATTCGGTCCCTGTATTATCCAGTGACTAGGAGTGTCCCCAGACGGCACAAGATAACCTCGATCTCCATTATCTAAAATCTCAACTAATGAAGTATTAGATGGAGCTACTACTGGTAGGTGGCAACACATAGATTCAGTTACTGTGAGTCCCCACCCTTCCCCCCACGCAGTCGTTAGATATAGATCTACTGAATTATAGATCTCATTCAAAATACTAACTGGGAACCCGGTTGCCGGATTAAAAGTACCTGGTTGAGGGAGAATAAAATCTTGCCCAATAACTAATTGTAGGTTTTTAGCTTGCTCTAGTAGATTACCGCCAAAGTCCTCATGGGCCATGTGTAAATAAAGAAGTGGGTTATACCCCTTATCCTTTAAATTTCTTAATATCATTAAAGATCTAGAAGGATCTTTTCTAGGCTGGTTTCTGTTGACATTAGCAATAATAAAACGATCAGCTAAATTACCAAAAAATTTTCTTCTTATTTCCGCTCTCTGTTGAGGATTTTTAATCCAAAAAAATTCTCTGGGGTTGGTTCCATGATAAATAACATTTACTCTTTCAGCTATCTCTGGAGACCACCTTTCTACTTCTCCCTTTGCGTAGTTAGTGTATGCTACTGGGAAATCGGCCATTGCAACAGATCCCTTTATCCACTCCTCAGGTGGAGAAGAATCAAATGGGAAATAATAGACCGTAGAAAATGGTTTATTCACCTTCCTTTGTACTTCAAGAATTTGTTCTACTATCGGTAAAACCACAAAAGTATCTTGATATATAAAGACAATATCATAGGGTCTTGTTTGTAGCAAGCGTAAAAATGTCTTGATCCCATGAAAATCAGGAGGACCACCGTCCATTGACATAGTGCTTATAGCAGGCCAGACTTTCCCTGGCCATTCGTGTGGATCTAATGGCTCGCTGTTCCAGTTAATGGCTACAACTTCTATCTCGTATAGATTAGTAGCAGCTAGGTTTTGGACTATATTTTTCCCAACGGTGGCAAATCCAGTAGCGGCACCGTAATCACCCCATACTAATATTCGTCTCTTATGGGCTGTTTTAAGTGTAGTTCTTGATGGGTTGGGTTTACGCTTATCCACGGAACTTAGTTACCTTTAAGTCTTTAGTACTGATAGTATATATACTACCACCTACACCTGGAGCTGTCAACTCAGCACTTTTAACTGCATTAATTACATCTTTTTTCGTCCACTTATTGTTGGATTTATTATCCAAAGAACCTAATGATTGAGCAACCCCAGATCCAGTTGCCACTTTTTTTGTTTTAGGCACAAATATAGAAAAATCTTCTTCTATTAAACATACATGTTTATCCCATCCTATTATTAAATTTAGCGAAGCATAAACTGTTTTCTTATTGGTCAATAATACTTCGTGTTCTCTTAGAACTTCCTTAAGTGGAGGAATAACTTCTTTTACCAAAAACTCTTCTATACTTTCCGATTTAAGTGCTCTAAATTCGGGAACATTAAAAAAGTACTTAACCACTTGTAGTGCTCTTAATTCCCCAGCTCCTCCTAAAACATATTCCCCATTAGACCAAATTTTACCATCGTAATCATTTGTCTTGACGATTGAGTGCTCAATTACTGAATCGGAGGCTAACACTACGCCATCTTTCTTGGTCACAGCCCCCACAATTACAGTCAATTCATCACCTCTTGCTTATTCTTAGCACGACGTTTTCTGTCTGTAAGTTGACGACATTTACGACAATGCGCTTTCCCGGTCTTGCTATCTATTATAAGATTATATCCACTTCGTTCATGACCTCTAGCACAATGTGTTAAAATTGGATGAGTATATCTATTAGCTGTTAAATGTTGGGGATTAACACATAATTTATTATTACATTCGTGAAATAAAAATTCTTTTTGAGAAAGAGGGCCAACCAATAGTTCATATGCATATCTAGCTGCCATTTGCCGTTTACCGTTATAAGAAAATTTCCCATCTGGTTCTGACCAAATCCAGCATTCGCCATCTTTTTTAATTTTATTCCAGAATCTATCTTCAACTGGCTCTGTTTTTCTGCTAATTTTACGCAAAACGATTGTAGGGTCTCCATGCCTAACCCATCGTTGATAATGCAAACCACACAATCCACGATATGTTGGAGGGAGGTTACAACCTTCTACTGAACACGTAATCATAATCATAATTAATAAAATTTATCCATTATAATTAGGTATCCAATCCTTCGGAGTTAAATTAGGATTATTATAAGGAGTTCTAAACAGTTCTCCTTTTTCAGCGTCTCTAGTATAAGAGCCCCACTTTTTTACATAATATTCTTGACCCTTTCTAGAATTTAAAGGTCTAAGTAATTTTTTAGTAGAGCTAGATCCTCTATGGATATAAGGGATTTTAAATTTTACAACACCTAAACCTAGCAATGCCTGGGCACGGACAGCATAATCATTATCCTCGTGCCATGCCGGATCAAAATTTTCATCAAATGTTCCAACGAGTTCTATCGTTCTAGGAGTTATCATAACACAACTAAATAATTCTTTTTCTTGAAATTTAAATTCTGTTGATTTTTTCGACCATAAAATCTCCAGTGGATCGTCAAAGGTTTCAGATACGTCCAAAGGAGCAAATAAAACTGGTTCCTTACTCGTTTCAGGGTTAAATTTTGCTAGTACCGATGATGCCTGTTTGACCATTTCATCTATAGTGAAAGGAGCAAACAGGACATCATCGTTACTAATAATTATAAAGTCACATCCATCTAATATAGCTTGAGATATACCATTATTCCATGCCTTAGCTAAGGGAACTTGGTGCCGGTTTTGTAACTGTGGGTATATTTTCAATTCGTTCTCCTGAGTTTTTGCAGATGCAACTAACTCAGTGAACTCCTCAAAATTATTCAACACGGCACAAATCAGTGATACCTTAGCCATTTTATTTTAGGTCCTTATTGATTTATAATACTATTAACTTATAAGTAAGATAGTATCACACCTCTAAAAACATTTCAAGCATTCTACCGATTTGAAGGTTTATACTGTCTTAAAATCCTTTACATGATATAAGTGCTCATCATCTCCAGAATGTCTTTTACATCTAATATAGGAATTATTGTCTATTGCCATAAAATACCAATCTTTCCCTGGTCTAGGGAATACAGTAGTAAAGTCACCATCTGTTATAACCAATACATATGGGCTAGTTCCTGTTTCCTCCTCAATCTGCTGCACATAATTAGATACTCTGTGAATATCTGTAGTGCCAGATGCTACCGTACCTCCTGGTACATATGGGTACAGATAGGTCCCCCAAGTGCAAGGATATGCCTTAATAAGATTTTCTGGAATATCTTCTAATAGTCCTTGAAGCATTCCAACTAAACTTCTTGGAATTGAACCTGAAAGATCCAGCGCTATTACCAAAACCGGGATACTATCTCCTTTATCAGTTGGTTTGGGGTCCTTAGTATTTACCTTTGGAATAATTGCTCTGGGGAAAACAGAAATTAACCTACGATTTTGTTTTGTCCAATCATATTTAATCTTTGTCTTCTTTCCGGACTCCATAACTTTTGGATTTATCTTTGATAAAAGATACTTCCAATTCATCCTAGCAGGAGTTATCTGGTTTGCGCTGGTAAGATTAGCTCCAGTTGGAGAATATCCTCCACTATTGGTATTATCAATTTCTTGCAAAAATTCTTCAACAGTCTTGTTATTTTCCTTCGCTGCTCCCTCCACCAGATCCTTTAAATAATCTTCTAGATCTAGAATATCATTATCATCTATCTCAATGTCCCCACATCCATGCGAATGTGGTTTACCATCTCCGGATTTACCATCTTTAGGTTTACCATCTCCACTAGATTCTTCATTGAATCCCTCGTTGCCTGAAGATTGATTAGGACTTCCTCCTCCATTTTCTTCGCCCGGGGGCTCTTGTTGCATTAACAAATCATATACCTGCCTTGTACTCAAGGCAGAACAGTTGATATTTAATAGATCATTACCAGTAATTGCTCCATCTGGAAGTGGAAGCTGATAAACATCACTAATAATATCATTACTGATACATTCTTGAGCAAGATGTAGTACTTCCTTGTTGGGGAAATTACCATCTATCCTTTCTTGGATATGATCAAAGATTAGGTGCTCTGTTGCATGAAGAACAACCGAAGCCACCATTTCGGTGCTCACCGATTCGATAAAATCCTCATTAGCAATAAAAACCATCTTCTTATTTTGCTTATCCCACTTCAAAGAAGCCGTATTAGTAGAATTATCTATTATAGGCTTGCCCATACCACGGGCCAAAGACCCCATATTTGGATCCTGATATAATAGTTCTATTAGGCCTTCTTTAAAAGACTCTTCAAAATTATTTAACATTTTTCCTGATTTCTATCATGTAAAATTTTGTACGGTCACAATATTTAATTCGTTATTGTTATTGAAGACGTAGTTGTTGAAGATGAAATCACCTCAATAGGAACATACATTCCCGATGAAATCACATCACTAGGAGTTGGCACAACATTTACATGAGCGGAGGAATCTGGAACATCAGTACTCTCTGTAGCATCCCCTGACTCAACTTCAGTAACCTCTACAACAATCTTTGGATGAGTCGCTATATACTCTCTCATAGCGAGAGCGAGATTTTGAGTTTTGTTCCACATCCAATTCTTTGTAAGAACAGACTCTTGGTTCCTATCAAAATCTTGGACAATTACACCGTATTCATTAGCTATTCTGCTAGTGTTTATACCAGCATTTAGCGCCGCTGCAGTAGCGCTCCGAAGTCTGTACATCAATTTCTCTTCGAAACTTGTGTCTGTGCCCTCCAGGGGAGTGTTATTATTATCGGTAGAGATTTCCGCAGGAGTTCTATTCTTCTGCTGTTCAGCAACAATTTTTCCCAATTCGGAATAAGTCTTAATCAGAGGTTCCTGATATTGCTTCCTGCGCAATTCAGAACTCCCGAGCTTTATTAATTCCTTGGCATTGGTAATCACTTCATCAGAATTTAGACTAATTTTATTCCCCCCACCAGACATTGCAGCCTCAAGCCGCTCAGACCAATGCTTATGGGCAATAATGATATCATCAGGAAGTGATGCAGCAATTATTTCTGCTGTCCCAAATTGCATAAATGCATCTAGAACCTTTTCGAGCCTTCTTGGAGAAAAATATCCCAAAGTATTTTGCTTACTTCTCTGAGACTCTCGATACGATCCCTGATAATCCTTGAAAAGATCAATAGCTGTACGAGCAATGGGAGCTCCATACTTATTCTTGAAATAAGAATAATCAGCCACAACCTCAGATGTCAAGAAGAAATCGAATCGGTCTCTAACAGCAATATCCAATTCTTCGGTGTTATAGCCCTTATCAACTGGATTGATCGCTGCTACGACACAATGCAAATTTTTGAGAGGATCTCCGTTAATACTTCTGAATTGGATAATTTCCATTACTGCATTAATTGTCTTCGGATCTGCTCTATTCAATTCATCGAAGAAAATAATTTGTGCTTCATCAATTTCTCGTGGTCGGTAATATTCAACAAGCTTCGTTAAAGTATTAGGAACTGGAATACCGACAAGATCAGCGAAAGGATCCAAAGTAGACGAACTGTAATATTTCATGCTGAGGTCTAACTCATTAGCAGCCGTTCTCAACATCTCGGTCTTGCCAGTACCAGCTTCTCCCGCGATAAGAATATTCTTACGCGCCTTCATATATTCTTTCAGCTGTTGGACATTAATTGCCATTATTTCTTTCCCTCTTATTTTTATTTGTTGGTTTTATTTTGTTCTGTTATATTTTCTATACCCATGGATAATCTGATTGAGGAGCTTCATATTTAATACCTAATTTTTCTCGCATTATTTTCCGTTGCTTTTCCGACTGAGCACCCCAATAGCCATACTTCTCATGATGTAGGGCATGATTCAAACATTCAGCTTTTACTGGACAGCGCTTGCACATTTTTTTTACTTCATCAGATACTGATCTTCCTGTCTGTGTATAGAAATCGTTTACAGAAAAGGGCACGAGCTTTTGCTGAACTTCATCAAACTTTAATGTAGTCCTACACAGGCCCCTTTTTTGCCAGTCAAATTGTATGTGTTTATTATTCATTTAATTTATCTTTTTCAACAGATCAATGATATAGTCAGCAAATCTGGTTGCTTCAATCAAATCATTCTTGCTTTTATCTCCATCGATAACTGCAGTAATGCCGACAATTGTGCTGTGCATATTTCCATTAATCAGATAATCAAATATCTTTGTATGCAACTGTTCATAGTACTCATCAGTTAACTCGTGGATGTCTGTTTTAATTTCTTCGGACACCATAGTTAATTATCTCCTTCTTTTCACTTGCGATGTAAGATGATATCCATGACAACTAGTACAAAAATAATAACGTATTTCTTGTCGTTTTTTATTATTGCTTGCCATAATATCAATTAAGGCTATTTTAGCTGATGATTCGTATCTATAACTTTTTTTATTTTGCTTTTTACATATTTTCATCATATCTCTTCTTATCTACCATATACCAAAACAAAAATAATAAAAAGTACGATCATTATAAACCAAAATGCCATAATTCCTCCTTTCTCAAAAGGAAACATTGTTTAAATTATTTTAAAAACCATCTTTTATAAGTTCTTCAATTCTTGTTGCGATTGCAATTACTACACGCAAACTAGAAAGGAGTTTCTCTTTCTGCACAAAATCTTCACTGCTTATGATATCATCTATACTTATGATATCATCTAATAGAAGATAGTGTCCGGCAAGAACAGAAAAAACCTTTTCATGCATTGCCGTAAGATTACCTAAATTAACGTCAGGCAGTATTTTGAGAAGTTCCTTTTCTGAAGAGTATAATTCTTTTAATTCTGGATCTTGTTCATCCTCTTGCTCTTGTTTATCCACCATACTTACCCTTTCTTTTTATCGATAAAAGTACCCAAATGCTTGGGGACAGCCATCAAATTTCCATGGGAAATATCCATCAACTCTAAAAATTAGAGCAGCTCCCGTCGCTTGCTGATAAGCATTAGCTCGTTGTAGAGTAATATGCAGAACTGGTTCTACATATTTTTGCCATATGTTAGCGAACCAATTAATTTGAAAAATTCCATACTGACCATATGAACCATCATTTGTCTTGGGGTGTAACCACGTGCTTCTACTTTCTCTATAAATAATACAAGTAAAAACTTTCGTAGGTTCTTTCCCTAACTTCCAAATCGGTTCATACCATCGTGGATGTTTAATGGGTGTATGAAAACTTTTAGTGTTTGTTGGGGAGACATTACTTATAGCTCTCCCCGGACTATTTATATGTTTATTAACCGCTCCTGCTGGAGTAGCAGCTAATAAAGAGCCAATAATAACAGTATGTGAAATTATTCTTTTCAGTGACATGTCAGCCCATTCTCTCGGTTAATAAATTCCCTTGAGATGTTGGTTCACGGCATCACCTCCAATCTTTACTATAATATATATAAAACTACATATGATTGTAATTATGTAATCTTTCTAAGATTGCATTACGTTCAATTTCAATCTTATCAAGATCAATACCAAAGAAATCAGCAAACAACTCCTCTGGTCTTTTGTAGGCAGGAAATAACCGTGGATCATCATAATATCCACTATTTACGTACACAGCTATTACATAACCATTATTTACAAGCCAATCATAAAAACGAGTAATAGTATCAGCTTCTCCGCTTTCAATTATTGCATGTTGTTTATCTAACTCAGGTGTATCCATATTATTTCTCCTTATCTTCTATTTTCTGCCAGCCAAATATTCCAAGCAGAAGAGGCTAAAGTTGCTTGTGCCAAACCAACTGTTGCCATAGCCTGAGCAACAGTTGCAGTAACAACATCACTTGCTCCTATTGCAAATTCATGCGCTGAATTTATAGTGCTAACTGCAATAGCCTCTAACTCACGAGGACCGTGATTTTGATTATTAATCAACATTTATTACTCCTTTATTATTTATAATTCCTTATCAAATAAGAAATCTTTGGGACTCAAATAAACTTCTTCAGCATCTTCTAAATCTTCTTCCGTGTCTCTTTGTCCTCTAATTATATCAGCTTCCTGCTTCCTAAGAATTACTTTTTGTTCAATTTTTTCTTCAACGGTTCCTTTAGCCGTAGCCCAATAGGTCCACGTCGTGCTAATTCCCTTTGATTTGGAATCAGCTCGATTAATTCTATCTGATCGTTGTTTGAACGTACTGTACATTCTAGGAAGTTCTATATGATAAAGATATGGAGCATACAAATTAAGCCCCTTCTCCCCAGCATCGCTAGTTAAAAACAACGCTGGACCACTAATAGAATTAAAGTTCTCTCTTCTTATCTTCTTTTCTTCATCGTCTAAACCAGTTCCCCAATGACTAATAATGGGTATTTCTTTCCCAAACATTTTTTTAAGTGCAGCTTCATACAAGAAAAGAGTTGCGTTAGTCCAATATGTGAACATAACAATCTTCTGATTGTTTTCAAAAAGTTCTTCTAACTCTTTTTCATAAAGCTGATATTTTGAAGAATTTTCTATAAGAAAAGCATCTTGACCAAAGTGATTTACTACTTCTTCTGCTATCTTTGATTTACTAACCAATAGCGAACTAGAAGTATTGCAAATCATTCTAAGAATATCTACATAGCCCCACTGGACGGATCCAATTTCTGTATTAAATCTATCTTGAGCCATCTGTAGAACGTATTTATAAATCATTTTATCTTCATCACTAAGATCAAAGATAAGCTTTTTTTGAATTGACTCTGGAAACTGTTTTGAAATCTCTGGATCAGACTTCATGGCGATATGCGTACTGCGTTCGTGCGCCTTACCCAGATACCGCAACTTTTTACGATCCCATTCACGAACCTTTAGCTCATTCACCCATGGTCCATACGACATCACAAAATATTCTTTCGCGTACTGACGCTTGAATTGATCACGGGTAAATGTAGTTATACCATTCAAGTGAGGAGATAAGATTTCCAAAATGTTAAATATGTTGACTGGTGAGGTAGTGTATGGAGTTGCTGTCAACGCCAGGACTCTCATATCAGAATGATGATTCAATATAAAATCAAAACCAGCTCGTAACAGGTTCTTATCTGTATTAATCTTCTGAGCTTCATCGATAACTACTAAAGTTTTCTTGCCATTGATCAATGCAGCAATCTCTTTCAGATCCGTGCGTCCGAAATTTGGTGTCTTCTGTCCTCGCTTCTTTGCTGGTGCTCTGATCTTTTCGTAATTCATTACCAGGACGTCTGAAGTATCTGTTAGATAAAAGTTATGCCGCTTAGCCCGAGTAAACTTGTCGGACACCTTCTCTACAACTAAAGATGTATCTCTACGGAGGTCGTCTACCCAGTCATCAATTTTTACCTTCTCGCAAAAAACTAAGACCTTATCAATTAGCCCTTCATTGAATAATTTTTGGGCGGTTAATGAAGCTGCCACTGTTTTACCTGCACCGGTGTCCCACTGCAAAATAAATCTCCGATCCCCTTCAGTCATCGCATCCCAAATGACATTGAGACCCGCACTTTGAAAAGGATAAAGATGTTTCTTTTCGGTAAAAGGGCACTTCACATGGAACTCATCGTCTAAATTTAAGAGGACGTTCCAAAAGCGTTCTGCACCGGCGCTTAAAAATTTTAGCTGTGCGCCGATAGAAATAAACAATTGATTCAACGGCTTCGCATCAGTGTAGTGCCGGAGTGAACTTATACCATCGATGTATTGATTAAAAGGTTCACCAGTCAGCCCGATGCTGTCAGAGGAAAATCTCAGGACTCCGTTGAGCAGACGAGACTCCTCGATGTATACGGTAGTTGTCACACCAATACTCTAGCGCAATGCGTTGCCGATGTCCATACCCTTCCAAGGAAAATCTTTATTGACCCTTCCACTCCTCCTCGTGAAGGAGACTACGGATAAGCAGTTTACTGACGGTGCTTAGGTCATCGCAGTTTCTCTCTCTCGTGGTGGGAGACTTGTAGTGTTATTTACAGTTTACACCCATAACTATTCCCTTATTTTAAAATCAAATATGCTCGAACAAGTAAACGGGACATATTATATAGACTGCCATGGAATTTTCTTCTCTTATCCTCAGAAAAGATGAGACTCAGTTATCAGTCGTACCCCGCTAGGGGATCGAACCCTAGCTATGTACCAATACGGGGTTAATATTACATATATTTACCTATACTCATGACTAAATCTCTAAAGCTATATTCTTCGGGTGTAATTTGTAAATAATCCCATCTTTTATTTCCTGGCCTACGATAATTGATCTTATAATATCCAGGATTATCATAATCGAACGAACCATAACTTTCCGGATCATTATCGTAATAACTTTCCGCTGGATACCATTTTTCATCACCGACTTCAGGTATATAATTTAAATTTAGTCGTTCTTGTATAAATAGCGCAAGTGCGTTCTTATATCTTTCAAGATTTTTATCATCCGTGTTAGAATTATTCACGATCATATCTTACTCCTTTTTCTAAAATTCTAATACACCTTAAGTATTAGGGGTTAATTGATCATCAATTAGTTATTGGTTAGTCAACAGTTGATTAACAGTTATATATACCGCTTTAACAGCGGTAATCCAAGACAATTGATAACCATTGACTATCATTTGATGATATGGAGTTACTACCCCGCCCATCCGCCCCTGGTCCTAAAGGACATTATTAATAATATAATAGGAATTGACCAGACTGTCAAGTAGGTTAATGTTACAATTTCGTAATATTCCACAGATTACCTGATGAATACTGATTTTTATTATAAAAAACCTTCTTGACAAGATTTGTCAGTGTTTATCCTTGGCTGGGATTTTCTAAATCATTTTGATTAAATCTACGGATAAGTTCTTGAGCAGCTTTTATTCTTGACAGTAGCTCTACTTCTTCGTTTTCATCCCTCAGCAAAGATTCGTTAATCTCTTTTTTTATCTCTTTTATTGACTTATTCTCAAAAATTGATAATTCTTTTAGAAGCTCTTCGTTACTTTCTCGGTAAAGATCAGCTAAATCTGCTAATGCCTTATAACCTATTTCCATAGCTATAATTATACTATTATTGTCTTCTTCGCCAAAATTAATTTTCATACTATTTCATCCATTATTTATTGGGTTTAAATGTGTAAATATTTCTTGATATATATTTCCTAAATACTTATACCCTCGATTAATGAAATAACTTAATGGTAGACTACGGTCCCCTCCACGAAAATTACACCGTAATATATCTGACGCAAAATCATGAAGCAATCCATTAGTATTACCATCTAGAGAATTTTCTACTATTTCTCCTTCTAAAGAGGGAAAAGAGTTACACAATTTATGTGTTGTCTTCAACATCATCTTCTCGCCAATGATCATTCTCTTCTCTTTTTTAGGTTCCCCAAAGTACTGAGAATTATAAAGACGCATATATTCATTTGGACGATTTAGTAAACAATATAATCTATATGTCATAGATTCCCGGTCGCGTAATACGGAATTTAAATCCCCCGGATTAGATTTGGGAACTATTACGGGGGTTTCTGGATACATACTCAGATCATGTCTGTGCTGGATCCAAATAATTTCTTTTCTATGAATTATTTTTTGTAATGCTAAATATCTCATGTATTCTTTGTCATAATTTTTATTAATTCGTATTCCTGTTTTAGGAAGAGCATAAACGAATTCAACTATCACAAAAGGGTGTTCATTCGTCAATGAAAGTACATCCCCACTCCGTGGGGTATAATCATTTTTTAATGTATTATTCTTGGGTTGTTCCACTACTTTGTCCTCCTCTATACTAAAAAAGGAGCAGTTTAACGTCTTGCTCAGGACGTGGGTTAATTCTAGATTAAATAATTTTTACAATCGTGGACCCATACTTGTACCGATGATCATCTTATCATAATTTTTAGGATCATGTGCTTTTAGTCTACCAAAAGCTCCACCACACTCACGCCGCAACTTCCGGGCGGTATATTTCTCTGGCTTTTCATATTCAGAAAAGTATTTCTTGCGATTGGTGTTCTTAATTTCAAAGATGAGATGATTATCTCTTGTAATGCTCATAAGTTCTCCAATACATACACAATATATATATATTATATATTATATGTGTAAATATATCAAGCACCTTAGGACAAAATACGTATTTTCATTCTTAACAAGAAATTCTTGCGGGACTAGCTAGAATCGAACTAACTACTAACCGCCAGGGTCCCCACCTAAATCATTTAATTATCTATAGGCAGAAGATTAATCATATTATTAGAATAATCTACAAACTGTGCTAAATAATTTGATAATGCTTCAACGTCAGTCTTAAAGACTTGAGTTAACTTCTTTATCCAGTCTATTGATGTATTCAAATCGTGTACGGTTATATTTTGTGATGATGTAAGATCTGGATCTTTAAAAGCTTCAGTAACAAGCTCTATTATTTTTTTCGTGAGTATTAATACTAATGAAAAGTCCCTTACCAACTTTTCTTGACTTTCGCTATAACCCTTATATTCTTCAAGAATTGAAAATCCAAGTATTCTTATCTTTTCGCTAAAATTATTTCCGCTAAAACTTTTAACAAAATTATCAGCGTATCGTTCTATTTCATCTAATGGTAACTTAGGTAATTGAATCTTTTTATCGTTTTCTGGTGCTGGTTCTGCAGAGTTTTCCTCACTTTGTGTTTTAAGGAATTCTTCAATCTTTTTCATATCGTCGTCTATCATTTTTTCTCCTCTACTAGATACTAAAAATCATCTTGTGAATCTTTATCGTCGCTGCAGTTCACCGTATTAAATACGGATTTGTACAAAGAATCCAACTTCAGTGCAGGAATACTAAGACTGCGTAGGTCATCGTCTGAGCACTTACTTAGATCGTCTCCGATCATTGTTATAAATTTATCAGCAATTTGTCTAACATTCTTTAAAAGAATAAGTTCTGCTTGAGCTTCAGAATTCGTTCGAATTAGATCCATTAACTTTGGGTCATGGTTCTCTATATGAGTTATATGTATGTTAATAATATTGCTAGCAAAATTTAGAGAACTGCCTAAAATCATCTTTTCTACTTCTGTTAAATCCTTAAGTGAAGTGTTCATATCACTCATTTTTTATTCTCCTTTACAAAAAAATATCACAAAAAGTATCAACCGATTGGATCGGTTTATGGATTCACCACTCGCTGAAAGATTGCTTTCATAAGCTCTGAGAATAAACCCATAATATTATCATATTCTGGAGGAATTTCCTTACCAAAGGATGCTACTCCACCCCTCCAGATTTTTTCTGCCATTTCCTTTAAGTTTTCAATAGAGGAATTTAATAAAACCTCTCCAAGACGCTGCTGATTAGAAATGGCCTCCGGATCGTTATCGTCAGCATTTCTGACCTGCATAACGTGCTCTTCCTCTACATAGCTTAGGATCCTTCCAACCACTATTACACTCTCAGACAACAAAAGTGTCTGTAGCGGAGTAAGTACTATAGTAACGTTTTCCTCCAATAATTCTTTCTGGTCCATTAGTCCTCCTTTTGTTCATTACCTTGTAATACACTTTTCAAAATATCCAATGATCCTTCTAGGGAATTTTTTAAAATTGCAAAAAACTTTGCAGTGTCTTCTGGAATAGGCTTACCATATCCAATGATATAAGCATTTTGCATCCGGAGTAATACCGAATCCATCACTTTAATTACATTGCTGGTAAGAATACTACCACTATTAAAATACGCACTCTCAGTCTTGTCTACCGACTCCATGAAGTCTCGTATGCGCATTGTTGTATCATCGTCTAAATTATTAAAGTCAACATCCCCATACTCTGGATGGTCCTTCAGGAAGTCCTTTACATCTACCAGAGCCATATAAGTATTATTCAAAAATAGATTTAATACATACTGGGTGAACTCAACCGAAAAAATTACGGTTAGTAACTCTTGTGGATTAAAAACATTAGGAATTGCCTTATTAAGAAATTCTTCTATGTTTTTATATTCTGTATCTTCATCTAGAAGATTTTTAATGTTTTCATCTTTCTTATTAAATTCATATTCCATATTTTATTTCCCTCTTTTCTCTCATATATATAAAAGCATATACAGCACCTTATATATAAGAAGTAGTCCTGGAAGGGATCGAACCTTCTACCACTTTGCTCAAGCTGTATTAATAAATATCAAAAATCAACTAAAAATTATTTATTAATTAGCGAACACAACGGGAGCCCAACGACTGAAACGGATCGTTAGCCCGCGTTTAAAAAACATGGTAATACCATTTATCAGGACCCTGTGAGCAGTTTAGTGACAATTATTTACTCAGGTCAATGTTACAAAATAGTTCGAGCTGTGTTATTACTCAACATAGCTCGGACACGTACAACCCTTTTCTACCCAATCTGGACCCTCATGGTCAACGTCGCAACCAAATTTTCCATGATCTTGGAATGGATGTCCGCATCGTTTACAACTATTCCCATTCTTAATGGGATAGTCATCAATCCATGAATCAATTATTTGTATATTAAACTTTATTTTCTTAATAAAAAGTTCAAAGTCATCGAGAACTTCGATAACTTCACAAGGCCATACTCCTGTTTTGCAGGCAGAGCATTCGTTCACCCCATTACCCTCATTATCGTCGTGGATAGAATTAGGATAATGGCGTGCTCGTATCTTAGAAAAATCAATCATTTTTCCTTTCCTCCATATTATACTAATATTAGAACCATAAAACTCTACTAAATCCAATCCTCTCCCAATATTCTGCTGCTCTTCTGATCAAAGTTGTTTGTTTACTAGTAGTTCTAGAATAGTTATAAGGATTTATACAATAAATTTTATCAAAATAATTAATAAAACATATTATAGTAGAATATGAATAAATACAATAAGTAGAGACATATGTTTTTCGTAAATTAAATTCTCGTCTTTCGTGAACACCTATCATATTCTTACTATAATGTTCAAATTCATAAAATAATTTCATCTTCTCTACACAATTTCCATAGCTTTCTTCCATGAATATTCTCCTTCCATTATTAGTATTAATAATCTTTAGTACCCCTTAATCGAATCGAACGATTATTTAATATCCAAAAGGGGTTTATTTAAAATTATGTATTAGAATAATAGTTTAATCGTCACAAGACTTTTCAAGTTCACTCCTCCGCACCCATTCTAGAGGGGATGCTAAAACAGTATATTCTTCTCCGTTGGGTAGTTTACGTGTTTCAGTATTATATTGTTGTTCCCACACTTCTACAAAACGAATATCATGACAATTCATAGTTTCTCCCCCCCGCTCACAATCATGGCGCGGAGGATCTCCATAATGATAGAACGCAAGAATTTTATTTAGATCGTTTAGAAAATTCTCTTCGTCACCGTTAATTATTGCATTAAAATTTTCTCTGGTGTACCCCTCACCGACCATAAATCTCTTTCGGCATGCCTGGCATTCAATTTCTACCAACAAAGCATATTTACTATATATCCCCGTTTCTTCTGGTCTAAAGTCACAATAACGAGGTACTCCTTGAGGGGTATACCATTTAGGCTCTTCATTAATTCTAGATTTTATATCATTATAATTAATAAGCATAAAATATTATCCCATCTCGATGTTTTAAGTGCGGATCTAACCCATCCCAACATCCGCTTAGATAACCCACTTCGTTTGTTATCGTTCCCTTGGTACTTCATCAATCCAGTATATTAAAATTTTAATATTATGTGATATCCCATAAATTAATATTTTTCTATACGAATTGATATTTCTCCGTTATTTAACTTTTTAAAGGCTAACGGGAGTCCTTCCTGCATCTCCCTCACTACAGATACTTGGGATTTGGGCACTCGTCTTCACAATAGTAAAATAATATAAAATATTACTTTACTTGAATGCTACTAACCCTGGCCAGCTACCACTGAAAAGTAGACTATTGGGCGCTATGTGTGAAGCATTATATTTATTTTCAATATTATCAGAATGAATATATCCTTTAATAAGGGCTGAAAATAGCTTGTACGAACTATAATCGCCGGATTAAAGTTATAAACTTAAAAAATAATACCTATTATCCATATAATAGACTGTTTAGCCTACAATGTTCCGTAGTAAGAGATAGTCCAGCTCCACATTTACTATATTTTGTTTCAAAATTCATAAATACAAAGATTGATTTTTTAACTTTAATATAGTAACGAGATAGTTTAAGGACATATCCAGGTCCGGTGTTATTAGCCCACCAACTCCATTATCTTTAACCTAAGAAATGGTTAAGGGATTCTGTACATACTACTGGGAATCGTGCCCCATGAAAGAATCGAACTTTCATAAATACCATATGGGGTTGCCTATATATCAATTATATATCTCTGACACCCCCCTCGCTAGCAATAAGTCCTCCTGGTGTCCAATATCGTTCATATAGTTCGTCCCACACTTCTGGGAAAGCTGTTTGTAACTTAATTGCATTCTGCGTATCTGCTTTACGCATCGCTGCCATAATTAATGAGTAAAAAGGAGGATCTCCTTCTAACAATTTTCGACTCATTTCATAACTATAAAGACTCATTCTTATTCCCTTCTTTATACTTTTCTTTATTAAAGAGTGCCTCGACCAGGACTCGAACCCGGAACTAGGGAGTAGAAATCCCTTATGTTATCCAATTACACCATCGAGGCAAATTATTAACTGTTGTACTTTATTTATTTAGGTGAATATAAATACGGCTAGGAACTATTCTTCTGAAGTTTTATTCATCATCTTTAAAGTCATATCTCGTTAAAATAAAAATAATTATGATATTTTATAATCTCTAATTATATCTTCAATATAATTATATATTGGAAGCCAGATTTTATTTGTTAATTTATCATAAAGTATCTCTTGTCCTTCATGCAGTTTAAACCACCCTGAAAGAGTAATTCTACGAGGAGTAATTATAGCGTGTGTTGTCGAAAATAATTGTTGGTATTTGTCTAGTCTGATTATTTTATAAATTTCAAAATGATTCATTATTATTTAAACTTTCTGAAATATACATTAATTTATAGAGTGTCCCAGAAGGGATTCGAACCCTCACTGAAAAGTATTATAATAAATTACGTACTTTTAAATGTTTTCTTATTGCATTATCTGATATATTTAATTCTTTAGATAATGTTAGGAAATTACTTTTATTAAGACGTTCTAATAATTCTGAATCTGAAGGCCATTCTATTTTATAGTTTTTGCCTATACGTGCTTTGTTTTCACAATTTTTGCAACGTATTCCATGACATTCTTTTTTACAATCCAAACAATATTTTTTTAAATTAATTTTTTGTCTAGTGCCGGTAGAGAGACTCGAACTCTCATGCCTTTCGGCGCGGGGACTTAAATCCCGTGTGTCTGCCAATTTCACCATACCGGCTCGTTTTTGATTTTTACCCCTATAAGTAGATGTTTTAGTATACCAATTTCACCACTGGGACAGTGTGACAATAACTACAAGAGTACCTTCCCAATATGTCGTCCTACTGGGAAGATACTCTTGAGGTTACCCTCAAGTATTGTTATATTCTTGGTTCATCCAAATATACTCCAAGGTCCTTAAGCTGGAGTTCAAGGACTTGAAGTGTTTGCTGTTGGATATCAATCGTCTGATCTTTTAGATCAATAGTTGCTTTCAACGTATTAATTATTTTATCCATTAACTCAATAAGTTGTCTCTGTTGATCTATGTGTTCTATGGCCTTAGTGAGCACCCGCTCAACCTCGTTCATGTCAGCATATTCTTCATCCATTATTGACGCTTTCACTCGCTACGTAATTATAACCACAATAATTCGTGTGCATGTGTACACTTCCCTTAAACTCTTCTCTAAAAGCTGCGGGGAAAAGATCCAGAATCTTAATTGTACACTCATGACAGATAGTGGCCATGGGTTCGTCCATACCTAATTCGAGGCCACTGTCTATGAACATCCCATATCCCCCGCTAAAAATTAGGTTTAAACCGTCCTCCACTTGGAGTGAGTCTTCTAGGACGTTTCCATTAATTGCATTATATAACTCGGCACCACACATTGTACAATTCATTACAGCCTTCTTTCTACTTAGGAGCCCTCATACTAAATATGAAGAAAAAAATCAGAAGTACAATCCAATTCGTGAAGAGTAATATTTTCCATATATCATCTTTATATGATATAGACATAAAGAATATTACTCCCCAACTTATAAACAGTAGGAAATAATAGACATAATACAACCATTTCTTATTATCTCCCCTGTATGGTTTATGTAATTTTTCTATCATTAGCTGCTTCCATTTTCTATTTCTTGTTCAAACGGCCAATCAAATTCACAAAAACTACAAAAATAACCGAGTTGTGTGCTCTTTATAGCAAATCCTAGGCCGCAATTTGGACAATTCATAATTTTCCTTTATCACGTAAGTTTTGTAATTAAATTTAAAATTTCTAATGTAGATACAGATACATTATCTACATTTTCTAATATTTTTTCCTTCAAAATACGATCTGCTACTTCTTTAGATATACTTTCTTCACTACTCCATTCATGGTATCCATCGTTATGTAATCCTTCATGGTCTAGTTGATCCATGCAGACCCCTCCATGATTACAATAGTGATCACAAAGCCTTAAATTTTTTCGGGGTGTTGAGTCCACCTCCATCCCTCCTTTATTGGTATACCTCTTTAGTGTCCCTAAATGGAATCGAACCATTTTTATAAACCGTTAGGGACGATACTACTTTATCAATGATTTATATCATACTTTAACCTTTTATCAGCAAGGTTGGAATTGTGTTGGGTAAGATTCCAAAAATAGTCTACTTGCCCAAAGTCACTCTTCCCCACAAAACTTAATGCAACATCCGCTCCAAACCTATATGAAGCCCACATCCAGTTTTTAACCAATCGGTTAAGAACCGGATCAGGAGATTCCAAGTTCTTAATCTTTTTAGTAACTCCCAAGAATTGCAGATCGACACCCCATAAGTTTTGGTTGAAATGATTATAGTAATTTTCCACCGTGCTTATTTCAGAATAATACTTTCGCATGAGAGGAATCATTTCCTTTTTCCACTGAGTCCAACTCAAAGTTGATCTTGAACTAGCTGAAGCGGGAGTTGAATAATTAATTACTAATGGTACAGATAAAGCTGCTGCTGTAGTCATAATAGTTAGTGAAATCTTTGCATTTTTTATAATATTTTTCATGTTTCTCCTTTTCTGTATTATATAGTATATTACAGAAATTGGTGATTTTTGTTTATACCGCAGAATCACCAAAACTGCGTTCTTAATTCTGGCGTGTCGTCCCGCCAGATCTTTAACTGAGAACCCAGATAGAGAATCGAACTCTATTACAACCATTCTGGGCCGTGAAGATTACTTCACTATCACTTCTACTACAAGCTCCTCGTGACAATGAGGACAAGTTGCCTTGGCAACCCTTGCTTTTGTAGCTTCAGCTTGTTCTTTCGCCAAAAGAGCACGAACATCATCCCCTAATTGGTAGCCGTACTCTGCCCCATAACCGTAGTATGGATCATCTTTGGGCACGTCCGTCCCTTCACAGTGACGGATTGCATCATCCAACGTGAGGTACTGAATTTCTTCCTCCAAAACTGAACTATTCAATACCTCGTCAAAGCGTTCTTCATCTTCCGATGCAAAATACATTCGACATGCAAAACCACCATTGGGATGAACCCTAATGATGTATCCATTGTCTGCCGACATGGCTGTCCTTTCTTTGTTGACAATCAGAGAGTTTCTCTGATTGTTATGAGAGATTCAACACTCGTTTGGCTGAGACGCTCATCCATAAGAACAATATCCTCATCTAGAGCTATTTTATTACAGAAAATAGTGGAGAGTAGCCAGATTTCTTTTGGGTTGCTACTGTACGCCAGAACTGCCATACTATTGCTAGATATGGTCTCCACTATATAGCACCCCTAGATGGAATTGAACCACCTTCGCATCTCCACTTCGCTTTGACAACAGCCGCAAGTATCTTTAATGCTTGTAAGCCACTTTAGGGGTACCCCAGGCTAATCTATATATGTACGTATATAGAAACCCTGGGTGGAACTCATTTAGCGTACACTAAATTATCCAGCTTAGTTAATTACTATGTACTAAATGTAATTAACTAAGGGAGCTTTTTGTTAGGTGTGCTCAAACCCAGCACTCCAATCTACCTTGAAAGTATACTCACAAAATCTGAGAATTGGAGTTTACTGCGATGTTTACCAACTTGATTGGTAAACAAATTCTTGAAAATCAGAGTTTAAAGCGTCTTTGATCATTTTAATTGTATTCTCTACATCTTCATAGTACCACTGATCATATGCTACACTACCAAAGAAAAAACCTTCTTGAGTAGGTAATAGTTTTTCAGCTATTTCGGGTTCTGCAATGACTTGTCCTTCTATGTAGTCTGTTACCAGTTGCCCACCAGTATCTGGCCCTAGGTGCATCCCATTGTACACATAACCATCAATAAGTTGGATTGATTTAGAAACTTCTTCGCAAACTTGTAGTAATTTTTGCAACTGCTCGCGTGTTGCAGGACTTTTCTGGCATTGATCAATTCCATCCTGTACATTGCGTACAAACCATCCGTGAATGGCGTTCGCTTTACGCCAATAAGCGACTGCGGTGAGACTTCCGTCGCTATTAACGCCACTTAGATACATATCTAAACCCATTCTTACTCCTCTACTTGTTTATCTTCAAAATAATATGCCAAAGCTACTGCTGGCACCTTTTCATTAAAGGATTCAAAACAAAATTCACAAAATAGGTTATCTTCTATTACATCATTTTCTATAAGTGTAAACTCATTAGAATCTAGAGCGCATTCTCTACAAACAAAATACCATTGAATCCTACGGGTAAACAGGATCTGATTTAGTTGATCACTGGCAATATGATGATTATTTATCATAATTAGCCCCTCAGAAAGAATCGAACTTTCATAATGAATTTAAAATTCATTTACACCAGTAAGGGGTTATTGCTAGCTGCTTAGTCAGCAATAATACGCAATTCATCTTCTACGGAAAGTTCACGCTGGCGTGAGAATACAAAAGTTCCCTCACCAATTGCCATATATCCGTGCTGAGGATGGGCCAAATAAGCCGTAGCTCCATTACCAACAAACATCACTCCCAAGTCTAGAGAGGTAGGACCTGTATCCTCCAACGGTAAATAGCGAACATCGCCCTCTCCCAAAAGAAGGTGAGTATTCCCACCATTCTCTCCTCGAACTACAGGAATTCCATTTGACGGCACTGCTACAGAATTTGCAACATCGTAAGACTCCCGAGCCGGTCGCACAAGAACGTCTCCCTGACGCTGCATTCCCTGCAAAACAGGAACCTCAGCCTCAGCAGAAAGGTGCTCCAAAATCTCAGTGCCGAACTGACGTGTAAGTTGCAACTGTGTTGCCATTTTTTTTCTTTCCTTCCATTTTAAAACAGTACAATTACTTCTTGTACTTCTTCATGCCATATGAAGAGCTCCCCTGGGAGGAATTGAACCTTCCGAGCGTTGCGTACATATTATACACCACTCACACCTTGTAAGGGATACCTACTACTTTAATTTTTAATCAACCGGCTCGCTGTAGTCCGAAGTATTCGTCTGCAGTTGTTCCAAATGTCCACGCTACTGCTTCCCTTGCATCCTTAATATCTTCAGGAATAACTAACCCAAATTGACGAATTTTCCCGTCTGTTTCCGGTGTAGCATTTGTACAAAGGAGTATATTTACCCTCACTTCTCCGAACAATTCTTCGGGAGTACTGTACAGATATAAAACATTACTTCCATTGGCAGCATCCGGGCACGAATTCAACAACTTAAATCCGTTTTCCTCGGCGGTGAGATTCTCCCACCCGTAGATTTCGCACATCACCCTACGTATTTCGAGGTTGTCTTCCTTAAAAATTGTTTGAGGGGTGATCTTATCACTTTCCATGATTATCCACCCAGGAACGCGGGTCCCATCTATAGAGTAAAAACCCCATCCATCTGGATACTGAATTGCGGGTCCATCAAGACTGTGTAGCTGGCCGAGCCCGTTTAGTTTAATGAAATCCGGTCTTTCCGTCATGACAACAAAATCTTCAAATGGAGTCCACCAACCAGTTTGGGTTAATACCTTCATAGCCTCAAACCATTCTTTGTTTTCTCCTATAATTCCTAATTCATAAAAGAAATCATAGAATGATACCCAATGTGAATCAAATTGACCATCACAGTTGAGAAGAAAATGAGGTGAAATTTCCTTATTTTCAGCTAAGATCTTTTCCAACTCTTCGAGAGAACAATCTTTAATCTGTTCCCAATATTCCTTCCCATTGTTTTCCAAAAGGTTTCCCACGATTTGTCCCCCATAAGGAGAACCAACCCAAACAATTAATGAAGGTTCCTCCAAGCCTACTGAACGGTAAACTTGACGTACTGCTCCCTCCATTAAACTTCTATCAGATGGACCAGTTTGCAGGCTTCTTTCGATCCAGAATTGTGCTATTTCTGGCAATCTCTTTTCCATTTCTGGAGTGAGTGATTCTAACATGTTTCCCTTTCTTGCTTATAATAACTACAGATGCACACACGAATCATGTAACTCATATATGCATTTCTAGCTACTATTAGTATTTTTTTTATTATTCAAATATTTTTTAATTGTTCATGAATTTCATTCAGAATTTGATTAAATAAACTACTAAGATATTCAATCGATTTATCTTTATACCGTTCTTCTTGAATTTGAGAAAAAATCTGATAAGATATTTTATATATTAATTTCTTTTTTCTAAGAGGCCAAATAGCTGAATAAATTTGGTTAAAAATTTTAATACGAATTTGATTATAAGCTTCATTTTGTTTCATAATTTACCAAAGCTCTTCTGTAATTTGAGCCTCAACTTGATCATAAATTGGATCAAATATCAATATTCTATTTAAATTTTGATTATTATAATTCATAACTGGATAAAAAACTTTTTCCCGAATTTTAGTACGAATTTTATTATAAATTTCATAAAAAGGTCCATCCTGAATTCGATTCAAAACTTCATTTTGTTCCATAATTCACCAAACTTTCTTTGACTTGATCAAGAATTTGATTATAAATTTGATCATTGATCTGATCATAAACTTTATAACGTATTCTCTCTTTAATTTTATAAAAAATTCTATAATCAACTTGAGCATCAATTTGTATATAGTTACTGCTATATAGTTGATAATGAATTTTCCCAAAAATTTTATCTTGTTTCATAATTTATCAAACTCTCTTCAACTTTAAGAAAAATTTGACTATTAAGATTATCAATTGGATAATTATAAAAATTACGCAGATAATCCATAATTGGGGAAAAAACTTGAGTAGAAATTTGATTTTCAAATTGTTCAAAAATTTCATCAAAAATTACATCAATTTGATTAAAAACTTCATCTTGTTCCATAACCCACCACACTCTCTATAACCTGATCATAAATACTCTCTATAACCTGATCATAAATCAGCATTTCAATTTGATAATTATCTAGATCACGAACGTAATTCATGGCGGGATAAAAAACTTGAATAAAAACTTGATTTGAAAATTTATTATAAAGTTGGTCAGATAGTTTAAACAAAGGCCGCTTATAAATTTGGTAATTAACCAGATATTGTTCCACGATTTCACCTCTCCTAAGTACTTAATTCTTAAAACTATATTATATTTAGTACGGAGGGTGGGAGTCGAACCCACTGTTGTTCAGGAAGATATAAGCTTCCCCGCGTAACCGTCTGCGTCCCTCCGCAATGTGTAAAACATTACTCCTTTCTTATTTGTTTCCCATGCTTCAGCCGACGATATCGTTCCGTGCGCGACTCAACGCGCGACCTAACCGGATCATCGATATCAAGGTCCCAATGCAATTGGGGAACACGTTTTATTTGTGGATTCTTGAGATTAGTAGTAGAAAAATCCACTCTTTCGTAGGCACTAGGGTTAATACCCAACAAATCATCAAAGGTAAAATCGCCCATGTGATCTGGTATGTGAACTGATCCTGGTTCACTCATCGTGTTATTCCTTTCTCTCTCCTCTTGGGAATATTTGATTTTTGAAGACAAAATACTTTACTACGTTTTTTACTTCAAGGCAAATCAATAATTCCAATGATGATTGGACCCATCAACATCTCAGATGTCTAATACAAATTAGTCACTTCGTCCAGTGTAACTTCTACTGCTACCTCTTCACACTCAACGATTAGAGTGTATCCATTGTCGTCAATAACCCGCCACCTTCGACCACTATTAGTCACAGGAGCTTTGGGTAGGAGATCGCAATATCTTCCTAAATTATTATACTTGTTTCTACCAAAATTGACAATCGTTCCATCCGATAGAAATAGTGTCTTCATTGATTTCCTTTCTTCCTCATGATGATGAACACATCAAAAATAGCAGCCCCACGGAGATTCGAACTCCGTACTCCGAGGTGAAAACCCGGTGTCTTAACCCATAGACTATGGGGCCTTAAGATATTCTCGATAAATCTATATCAAACAATATTTTCAAACATTGAAGAGAAGACTACTTTTTAAATATATTAATGTAGCCTTTCTCCTCCAGAGCTTTTTGTAGATTGACAGTACTTACTCCTTCTTGGTTCCATCCCATTTCATAAGCATTTAATTCTAGCATGGTACCTAAATCCATTACCCATATCAAAGACGTATCAACGTCCTCCTGAAGAACCAAGGAACGAACTGTTATATAGTCCATAGTAGGGGGAAAAATATCTGAAGCCGGAACAAGAAGATTAACGTCCGTTTCTCCATACATCAAGATGTAATAAGGAGTTCTCCGTATCCGGAAGAGACTTATATATTTCCCGCAAATATGGAAAGCATCTTCAACAGTCTCTTCTTGAATTTGAGCATCATAGGCCATTTCTCGAATAACCGTTAAAAAATATTCAAGTGCTGCTCCGGTTCCTTCCTCAAAATGGGAGGTATAAATTCCCACTTTGTCTTTATTATCAAAAATTCGAAATTGCATTAGTTCCCTCCTTTCTTTGCTCTCAAGGTATAAAAGTGATACGGAGAGCTCCGGGGAAGAATCGAACTTCCTAACTACATCCAATCCGGAGCTATACTGCAGCCCTACAAATTCTTGTTACTCGTTGTCCCACTCATCATCTAGATCAGCATAATCCTCTTCATCAAAATCTTCGTCCAATTCTTCGTCCCATCGTGGCGATTGCCAATCTGAAGGAGCATGAGAGAGACAAAATCGCTGAGCGTTGCGCCAGTACTCAATGCCCTCTGGATCAAAATCCAGAATCTTACGGCCACAGACTGGACAGTTATCCAGATTATTTGACAACATCTTCATTATTGTCTCCTTGGTGTTTTATTCACTTGGACCATCTAAGAAATAGTCAATTTTGACCTTCTCTCTCTCTTATTTTGTCGAGAGTGTTGGTATGACCAACCATCGCTTCCCTGTGAATCTTCTTGACGCATTTCATACATGGGCCACTATTGATGTATCCAATTACATCATAATGACCACAAGTAGCAATAAAATCTTGTTCCATGATGTTCCTTTTACTTCTTGACTAGACCATCTAGCCCTAAGGGTAGTGCGCTACCATATAGCCTTTAATGATAGTTAATTTTAAGGCCACACTACCCTTAGCACCATACGGTGCTATACTTCTTGTATTACTTCTTGTTACTACCCGGACGATGAAGTGTGTTCTTTATCGCCATACTCTGCGGACTGCTAGAAGAAGACTTCCCTGACATAGAAATTTCATAGTCAACGATTCTTTCCTTCAGCCTCTTTGCAGGCTTTCCGTCCGTAGTAGAATGCTTACCCATTATTCTTTCCTTTCACTCATTTTACATCGTACCCTTAACAAGAATCGAACTTGTTAACTACATCCAATAAGGGTTACCTTACTACAATAGATTTTTACCTTATCAATTTTTGACCCGATATTGTTTCTCTCACTTCACACTGACGATAGCGCCATCTTTATTTCCTCTCTCTTCATTCCTTACTTCTTTTTGCTGACTCTGTGCTTCCCGCAGTAAGTGCAAGTGTAATCAAACGATACTGCACTAGCGACTATCCTAGAAAGACCACTAGGCCGAGTTTCCCCATCCTCAAAATAATCAAGATAGCAGTCCAGTGAACAAAATATTTCGACATTCATCTCATCTGTGGTAAACCGAAACGGCCAACTAGCAATTACAGCCATAGCCATTATTTCCCTCTTTCTTATTATTGGTCATTCAATGACTCTTGAATAACCTTCTTTTTGTTGACTCTGCGCTCCCACTTGTGGGCAAAACCCACCAGAGAGTAATTGAAGTCTCCGTAGAGGAACTTCTTGTAAGGGTTTGACTTGTAGTCACTTCTCAAAGAACGACGATATCCCTTGCGAAGCTTGTAGCGGTTCAAATTCCCCTCTGATACGAGTTCTTCCCACCACTTCTTGCTTCCTCTAAGTTGGGGTCCAGCATCACGACTCATTCTGAATCTCCTTTGCCTTTATCAGTTGATACGATTATTTAGCTCCCAGATGAGGATTCGAACCTCATAACATCGCCAACCTGGGATGTGAAGAACTACTTCACAACTACTTCCACCACCACTTCTTGGTGGCAATGAGGACAAGTTGCATTGACAACTTTTGGTGACTCGTCGCATCCACCGTTGGGGTGAATTTGGATGAGGTATCCATTATCTGCACTCATTGTTTCTCCTTTGTTTTACTACCGAGTACCTCATGGTGGAATCGAACCACCAATCATAAATAAATTATGACCACACCAAATATGAGGTTACCAATTTCCTAGTCCCTATTCAATAGGTCCCAAGAAATTATGCGTGCAATTTTTTGGTTATTACAACCACCTTTGTTTCTGTCTCAGCAGTTACAAGTGGAGCGTAATTGAAAACACAAAAACGTACCAGTTTGTTCATTGTAACCCCTAATCGCTCAGATTCTTTTCTGAGTACAGCTTCCTCTTCTGGAGAAAATCGAACACTAATTGTGTAGTATTGCTTAGGTGTTCCCACCTTGATTTCTTCCGAAGATGTTGTTTTACTCACTGTTTCCTCCTTTGTTTACTACCTAGCACCTCATAGTGGAATCGAACCACCAATCATAATTAAATTATGACCACACCAAATATGAGGTTACCAATTTCCTAGTCCCTATTCAATAGGTCCCAAGAAATTTGGACTCGGGAAAAATCTTCAAGAAACGCCTCCAACCTTTGTTGGGCAACGTTTGCGCTCCACTCAAGCTCTTGTTTGAGTTGCTCAACATTACCGTCGAAGTTTGAATCGCCGTATCCTGCAAATCGTCGTGATTCCCGTTCATGAAACTCCTGAAGAGCTATCTCAACAACAGCATACTCTTCGGGAGTGTATTCTTTGACAATCACTTCTGGTGTTTCTGGCATTTCTGCCCTCCTTTGCTTTTAATCAAACACTTTGTTTGATGGTGAATAAAACCCCTACAAGACCTGAGTCATACTCAGGATTTATTTCAGAGAAATTGGACAGTTTAGCCATGGTCCCCACCCAATTGTGGTTATATCATGTCAGTCATGTCCAGGACCATTTTTTACCACTCTTTTGGTATATGCATTCTCATCACCAGTGGTTAATGATGAAAATAAATATTAGCCTCAACCCATAGCTAACACGCAAGCACCCGAAAGATTAACCCTTTGATTGGTCCCAAAGTTTAATCCTTTTACCTATTCTTCTGTGCTCGTTCCCTTTTAAAAGGATTTCTACTAACCTGTAGACCACTAGAACTAGTTAGGAGTAGTTTGATTTCATTCTAGTGATCTACGCATCAGTAGATGCGTTTACTACTTTTTAATTCTAATTATTACTTTGTTGCAAAATCAAGATGGGATACTACCCACTCATCAATTTCTTCTTGAGTAGAAGGAATGAGACGGTCGTAGTAAAAAATCTCTTTCTCTTCTGCTCTTTCTTTTGGAAGTCTGTCCACCCTCACACGAAATACTATTCGTATGTCTCTGGCCCAGCTTCCATAATGAGCAGTATAGAAAAAGAATACACCATCCTTGAAAGTATATTTAATTCCTTCCATTGTTTTCCTCTCATTAGCCCTGAAGGATAGTAAAATAGTAGAGCAAAATGGTCGTGATGCATCCACTCGGATTTCACCATATTATTTTACTATAGTAGAAATTACTACTGTGTGCGCTTGCGCCTAAGGCCCATTCCAGTGGGGTCATCCTCGGGAGGAATAGCATAGTAATATACAATCCCTGTACCAGTAGGAGGATGGTGGAATATGTCTGAATCTATCCATTCATTCCTCAAGAACTTAGTCCTGAAAATTGAGCCGTCTCTCGTCTCAGTGATTTGGTGGACTTCTACGTACCTTTCGAAATCTGACATGTTGTTTTCCTTTACTCTACTTTTACGCATGTAGGATTAGTATTATCTACTAACCTGTAGGGTATTAGATAGGCTGGGATTTATCTAATACCCTACGCATCAGTAGATGATGCTATTTTTTTTGCTTCTAGATTTTTACTTCTAGAAACTATCTGCTGAAAATCGAGCACACCCGCAGCGCGTCTTCTGTGAATCAGAAGCAGAAAATCCCCACTTGTCCACATATCCACAAACTGGTCGGTGGTGATATTCCCAGTGACCACAGTTGTTGCATTGTCTGAGCATATCGTTCATCTTTTCTCTTTTCTAATCGTATTGTTACAATATCGTAACAATATTACAATGTTGTAACAATTAATCACAGACTGCAAAAATGCCTCAAATTGAGCTACCATTGAGACATTCTGAAATCGTCCTTTCCCCTGATCAAAGGGTATGACTTTTTGATCTTTGTCAAGACCTACACAAAATCAATCAGTAACACACCCTCTGATCAGGGAAGATGCCCAAGATGTTGACAAATAAAAATTTGCTGACTAGACTCAAGGGCATTGGAACGCCCAATGTTCCAAAGGTTTCTTACTGAAACTTACTACAGTAAGACACCGGGGAATGCATTCAATCGAAGTTCAGTCCTCAAACGAGTCCTCAAAAAACTCCGGATCAAATACTTCAGGAATACTAAGCGGTGGACTGAAAGCAACATTGAGTCTTCCTTGGAAGCTCAATTTACTTTCCCGTGGTTGCTTCCGAAGATTGGAAGCACGATGCTTATTGCGCATTCTTTTTCCCATGCTGTTTCCTTTCTGATTTACTGCACACGCAGTTTTTGCAGGTAAGTCTAACTGCGTTTCTTATTCAGCTTAGGCTTTTCTAGCCGCAACGGAATATGCTTTCGTAAGATTCGCACCTCGAAAGAATATTTCGGCCCAGAAAAGCATTGCACTCGCTAATGGGTACAATACTCTTTACCTCACTGAACTAAGAAAAAGAAGACATATCAGTTCTATTAATCCTTGATTAAGGATAATAATCATCCTCAATTAGGGATTATTATTATCCTTGATTAAGGATAATGTTCTGATATGCCCGCGAGATTACATTAGTGCCTTCAGCTGGAGTTGAACCAGTTACCTAAAATTGCGATCTACTCAACTACGATCCCATTATTTAGGCTACCGAGATCTGGCGCGTTACATGATTATGATATAATCATCTCCAGATCTTCTGAAGGCATTTGCAACTAGTTATTATACTTATATTATATAAATATAATAACTTATATTATATAAATATAATAACTAGTTACAAATCTTCTTTTAACTTGTGCTTTACTATTTACTCACTAATTCATTGAATATTAATCCAATGAGTAGGTTAGTATTAACCTAATGAGTAAGTTAGTGAAGGCACAAAAAAAAAGGGAACTAACCCCTACCCTGACTAGTAATCAGGATAAGGATTAGCTCCCTTTTTCTTCTTTGGAGATCACTCCTTGGATTCCTCGACCTTGGATTCTCCAACGTTGTTGAGATTTGCAAGCAAGTCCTGCAAACCACGCAACTTAGGAATATCCGCGTCAGGAAAAGTAATCCCAACCTCCAAAGTGGTGACGATGGCGTTCATGTAAACCTCGAAGTCCACCAAAGTGTGGAAAGGAAAAGGCTCGTAGTATCCACTTGGAGTCTTTACATACTCATTTGTGGACGAATCTACTCGCCAAATTCCAGTCTCACCCTGGAGATTCTTTCCGTACTGGTAGTTTCCACCCTTTCGAATGATCTTCGAAAAAGTAAGTACACCAGTTCCGGAAAGCGTTCCCTTCCACCATTGAATAACATCTCGTCCATCAGTGGTGCGCATCAAGGAAACAGCAAGAATTCCAGACTTTGAGTAGCTGGGTTCGACTTCACGACTCCGAGATTCGGCACGTGAAAATGCCTTGTCATCGATGACACCCCACAGAGTATTCCTTTTCAGGTTTCCGGGGACAAAAAGGTTCACGTGGTGGTCCTTCTTCAGGAAATTGAGCATCTCAATTTTCAAATCGTCGGCACCAATGTTATTGGTAACCTTACGGCCACCACCACGCTTTCCGATTTGTGCTGGAGCGGTGAGACTCAGAACCTCATCCAACAAATCTTGGAGGCTGTCGTCTTCCGAATCGGAATTTCCGATCTCGATGATCTCATCGTCCATCTCATCAATGTCGATGTTGTCGTTGTTGTCGTTATTGTCATCGTCAGTAAAGCCAAAAACGTCAGACATTCTTTTTGCTCACTTTCTTTTATTCACATTTACGCGAATATTTTTCGCGTAAAAGTATTATTTACATACGCCGTTTGGACGCAAAAAAAGCGCATCCATATTGGATGCGTTCTCGATGCATTGGCATTTGTATTGTTCTCTACGCCCCGTGCATTGTGCATTCGGGGGCAAAGTAACGGTAGTATACACGATGCATTCACCGCTTGTCAAGCAAAACTTTTATGCATTCATAAAAATCTTTTGAAAAGATGTAAAGGCATTCGGAGTCCCAGTTTCTGGAGCATTACAAGGCTACCCTTACTTTTATATAAAGTGAAAATTTCAATTTCCTAATACCATATTTCCTAATACCATATTTCCTAATACCATATTTCAATTTCCTAATACTGTATTATATTATATAGTAATTATTATATTATATAGGAATTGATTTTCTATAGGAGATATTCTAGAACTCAAATTTTATATAAAGTGAAAATTTCAATTTCCTAATACCATATTTAATGTTGTATTAATTTAATGCTGTATTTAATGCTGTATTAATTTAATGCTGTATTTAAAG